>Ga0209628_10000097_pt1 | contig 46136 bp, 27 predicted proteins | sample TergutCu122P4_FD_187285 | JGI IMG/M metagenome (GOLD analysis project Ga0209628, IMG submission 187285) | Cubitermes ugandensis P4 segment gut microbial communities from Kakamega Forest, Kenya - Cu122 P4 (SPAdes) (version 2) | ecosystem: Host-associated > Arthropoda: Insects > Digestive system... | reverse complement strand
AGGCTTCCAGCCTGCGCGAAGGTTGCGGAATGGAGTCTCCTCACTGCGCAGGTAGGATGCCTACGAACTCACTGGCAGGCTGGAAGCCTGCGTTCCCAGGAAAAAAGCGACTTTGCAATCCTCCTGCATTCTTGGGAGGTCGGTTTGACTTTGAGAGAAAAATAAAATAGAATAGAGTGATGTAGTAGAGTAAATTCCCTCGTTGTTTTCTTTTTTCAAATGTCCAACGCGTCCACCAATCCACAGCCAAGTGATCCAAATCTTGCGAAATACAAGGATCAGATTGAGCATATTCTTCGCTGGGCAGAAGTCGAAACGTGGGAATGTTCGCTGTCCGACAGGAGATTCAAGGTCAATCCCAGGTTTTTTACCAAGTACGATTTTACGGAACCCAAAGTTGACCATTTGACGCTGGACGCCTGGAAAACGATGATTCATCCCGACGATCTGGCCGGTGTGGTCAGTTCCTTCCGGGAATTGATTTCCGGCGAAAAAAGCGTCGTCGATGCCGTCTTTCGCATCATGCTGAAAAACGGCGACCCCGTTTACATTCATAATTGCGGCGGCGTTGTCGAGTATTCCGAGGATAGGGTGCCGTTGCGGCTCGCAGGGACGATTCAGGACGTCACCAGGCTCAAAGTCGTTGAGGAGGCGGTCCTACGCAGGGATCGCCTTTTGGAGGCGTCCAACGAATCCGCAAGGATTTTGCTTTCCTCCAGCGGCGAGAATTTCGATCAGGCCATCTGGAAGGTTCTTGATCTTCTCGGTCGGGCAACCGAAGTCGATCGGGTTTATATCTGGAAAAACCATCGGGGCGAAGACAATCGGCTCTACACGACGCAGGTTTACGAATGGTCGCTTGGGGCCGAACCGCAACAGGGGAACGAATTCACCGTCGGCATCGCTTTCGAGGAAGCGATTCCGACCTGGGAGGAAACGCTGACTGCCGACCGTTGCATTAACAGTCTTGTCCGAAACATGCCTCAAGCGGAACAAGAGCAGCTTTCACCGCAGGGGATCGTCTCGATTCTCGTCGCTCCCATCATGTTTGAAAAGGAATTTTGGGGGTTCATTGGTTTTGACGACTGCCATCAGGAACGTGTCTGGAGTCGTCCCGAAGAGGGGATTCTAAAATCCGCCGGAATGTTGATCGCATCGGCAATCATTCGGGAAAAAACGGCAAGGGCGTTGGAAAACGAGCGCCTCTTTTTCCAACGGATCGTCGAAACCAGCCCAATCAGTATCGGAATCATCCGGGACGGTCGTCTCCTGTTGTCCAACAAGCGGTTTTACGAATTGAGCCATCTCAAACCCGGTGATCCGATTTCGACTTCGCTCGTCAATCCCACCGACCAATTTGAAATATTGAAAGCTGGTCATGCCAACGGGATAGTCCAGAATTTCAACATCCAGATTCGGTGTCCCGACAACACGATCCGGGACATGCTCTACACCGGTTTTCGAATCGAGTACGAAGGAAGGGCCGCGATCCTCTGCTGGCTCGTTGACATTACGGACCTCAAACGTACCGAAAAGGAGTTGATGCACGCACGCGACCTTGCCGAGTCGGGAACCCAAGCCAAGAGTGAATTTCTCGCCCGGATGAGTCACGAAATTCGGACGCCGATGAATGCCGTCCTCGGGCTCGCTTATCTCTGTCTTCAGTCCGACCTGTCGCCGGCACAGCGTGATTACCTGATCAAAATTCAAACGTCGGCAACGAACCTCCTGGGAATTATCGACGATATTCTCGATTTTTCCAAAATCGAGGCGGGAAAGATGAAGCTGGAACAAATTCCGTTCCTGCTTGCCGAAACGGTTCGGGAAGTTGCCATCCTGATTGAGCAGATTGCAAAGGAAAAGGGGCTCGAACTGGTGATCGAACTCCAGGACATCGAAAACGAATTTCTTCTCGGCGACCCGTTGCGGTTACGACAGATTTTGACGAATCTGCTCAACAACGCCGTCAAATTCACCGAGACCGGTTCTGTAACGATTGCCATTCAACCTGTAACGGTTGATCCGGGTTTCGTTACTTTGCGTTTTTTCGTCAAAGACACCGGAATCGGTATGACGCAGGAACAGATTCAGAAGCTCTTCCAGTCGTTTTCCCAAGCGGACGGTTCAACGACACGACGCTACGGCGGCACCGGTCTCGGGTTGGTCATTACGAAAAATTTCATCGAACTGATGGGAGGAACCATTGAAGTGGAAAGCGTTCCCAATCAGGGAACCACGTTTCAGTTTCAGTTGCAATTTCCCAAGTCGGGCAAGATCGTGTTGGGAGAAAGACATGCCTTGCTGTCGCAAAAACGGGTTCTTGTTGTCGACGACGACCACACGACGCTGGAAATCATTAGCAACATTCTTCAATCACTCGACATGCGTGTCGATACGGTTGATTCCGGCATCGCGGCGATTTCCGCTTTGACACAAGCGGTTCAACAAGGAGACCCCTACCAAATCATGCTCCTCGATTGGAAGATGCCGCGAATGGACGGACTCGAAACAATCCGGCAAATTCGCAAAGCGCAGGAAATCGTCAAACTACCGCAAATTTTAATGGTCTCCGCCTATGACCGTAATGAGTGTCTCAGGCAGGCGAGCGGTTTGGAGCTGAGCGGCTTCGTCGTCAAACCGGTAACATATTCCTCGATTCGCGATACGATTTGCAACGCTCTTGTCTCTCAATCCCCTGTGAAGCCGACCAACGAAATCTGGGACGCCAATCAGGAAGATCACGTTGCTGGTGCGCGAGTGTTGCTCGTTGAAGACAACAAGATCAACCAGACGGTCGCTTCGGGCCTGCTCAAATTGCTCGGCGTCGAAGTAACGATTGTTGACGACGGACAGCAAGCCGTTGAGGCCGTAAGCCGACAGGATTTTGATCTGGTCCTCATGGACGTTCAGATGCCGGTCATGGATGGGCTTACGGCGACACGGGAGATTCGGCTACTGGACAAACCCGGCATCGACACGTTGCCGATCATCGCCATGACGGCCAATGCGTTGGATGTCGATTACCAACGAAGTCTCGACTCCGGAATGAACGATCATTTGACCAAACCGATTGATCCGGATAAGTTACGACTGACGCTAAAAAATTGGATCGTCCCACGTAATAAATGAGAAATCATTCGTAATTCGTAATTCGTAATTCATAATTCGTAATTAAAAAAATGGCTTGGGAATATAGCGAAAAGACGAAAAAGCTGTTTATGGACGCTGTTCATGGGCAGCCGGGAACGCATATTGGAGAAATCGAGAACCCGGACGGTTTCGGCGAGCACGGTTCCATTGCCTGCGGTGATTCGCTACGGTTCACGTTTCGCGTGGAAAAGCATCCGGTCAATCCGCTCCAGGACATCATCACGGAAGCAAGGTACTTGACGTTCGGTTGCACGTCGGCGATTGCGGCGTCGGAAGCACTGTGTGCCCTGATTGAAGGGAAAAGACTCACGCCGGTCGAATCGTTGAAAATTACGAACCAGGACATCGTGGATTACCTCGACGGATTGCCGGAACAAAAAATCCATTGTTCCGTCATGGGAGCCGAAGCACTCGAAGCGGCGGTGTTCAACTGGGCGCAAAAACGCGGCGTCTCGCTTGACTCGCTCGAAATCGACATTCATGCCACCGAACAGGAAGAGGGGCGCGTCGTTTGCAAGTGTTTCACGCTGACGGAACCGTACATCAAGCGGAAAATCAAAGAGCTTAACCTAAAAACGATCCCGGAAATCACCGGAGCGATCAAAGCGGGCGGCGCATGTTTGTCGTGTCACCACACGCCGGGCGGACTTCAGGATTTGCTCGACGAAGTCTGGGGTACCGACAAAACCCAACCGTTACCAAGCTTGCCGCTTTTGACCGACATCCCAATCGCAACCAAACGAGCGGTCGGAATCGGAGAAACGCTTTCGCCGTTCCAATTCGCAAAAAAAATCGAGAAAGTGTTCGACGAGTACGTTCGCCCGATGATTCGGAAAGACGGCGGCAACGTGGAGTTGGTTGACGTCAAGGAGACGACGGTTTACGTGGAACTTCAGGGAGCGTGTGCCAATTGTGCCGGAGCGGGACAGACGTTGAAGTATCTCGTCGAAAAAACGCTCAAAGACCAAGTCGACGAAAATATCCGTGTGGTGCAGGTTTAATCAAGTTATACCATTCAACGCCAATCCGTTGCCATTTTATTGACGTTGTATGGTATAACAAAAAACAAAAATGTATTCTGAACTTTCTGAAATTTTTGGTTTTCGTTCGTTCCGGCCGTACCAGGAAGAGATCATTCGTGCGATCCTCAACAATCGTGATGTGTTCGCCGTGATGCCGACCGGCGGCGGAAAGTCGCTCTGTTACCAACTGCCCGCTTATATGAAGAAGGGCGTTTGCGTCGTTGTCAGTCCGCTCATTTCGCTGATGAAAGATCAGGTTGACGCCGCCAGAGCCAACGGACTCAGAGCCGGTACGCTCAACAGCACAATAACGCCCGCCGAGCGAAGCGAGGTTGGTGCCGCAGTTCGCAGGGGAGAACTCGACCTGCTCTATGTTTCGCCGGAACGATTCAACACCGACTTGTTCATTGAGCGGCTCAAGACGATTGATTTGGCGTTCTTCGCAATCGACGAAGCGCACTGCATTTCGGAATGGGGTCACGATTTTCGTCCCGATTATCTCGCACTTTCCCGGATTGTACAGGAATTTCCGAACGTTCCCGTCGCCGCGTTCACAGCAACCGCAACGCCACAGGTTTCCCAGGACATCATCGAGCGGCTCGGTCTGCGGTCGCCGCATTTGACCCGTGCGTCGTTCAATCGGGCAAACCTGTTCTATTCCGTGGCACCAAAAACCACGACAGAGCGACAAATTCTTGAATTCCTCCAGGAACGAAAAGGGGAATCCGGTATCGTTTACCGGACGACGCGGAAAAACGTCGAAGCAACCGCCGCGTATCTTCGAACCCACGGTCTGACGGCAAGGCCGTACCACGCCGGGATGTCGGACCGGGACCGAATCAAGGTCCAGGAAGCGTTCCGCCGGGACGAATGTCCGATTATCGTTGCAACAATTGCGTTCGGAATGGGAATCGACAAACCGAACGTTCGATTCGTCGTTCATGCCGATCTGCCGAAAAATCTTGAAGGATATTACCAGGAAACCGGGCGAGCCGGTCGCGACGGTGAACCGGCCAAGTGTTTGCTGCTCTTCGGACGACAGGATATTGCAACGCTCACCCATTTTGCCAATCAAATCGAAGACCCCAAGGCTCAGGAAATCGCAAAAACGCAGCTTCGGCACATGATTCAGTTTGCGGAACAGGACGGTTGCCGCCGGGCCGGACTGCTGGAGTATTTCGGTGAACCGTTTCCCGACGCCAACTGCAACAGCTGCGATATTTGTTGCGGCGAGGTGGAACGGGTCGACGCAACCATTGAAGCCCAGAAAGCTCTTTCCGCAATCCATCGGACCGGCGGACATTTTGGAGCAGGACACATCACGGACATTTTGGTCGGAGCGAACACGGAGAAGATTCGTGAACGACAGCACAACCTGCTTCCGACTTACGGCGTCGGCAAGGAACACGACAAAATTTTCTGGCGGGGTCTGATTGATGCTTTGCTCGCCCAAGGATTGGTAAGCATCAGCGATCAGCAATATCCGACGCCTAAAGTAACGGAAGAGGGTTGGAAGGTTCTCCGCAAGCAACGGGACTTCCAGATGATACGATCCGCGCCGTCCAAAAGATCGAAAAAGCAACCTTCGTTCTCCGGCGGAACGGTGGAAAACTACTCGAAAGGGTTATTCGAACAATTACGCAATATTCGCATGAAACTTGCAAGTGCGGAGAATGTTCCGCCTTACGTCGTGTTTTCGGACCGCTCGCTCCGTGAAATGGCCGCCTGTTTTCCGACGACGCCGGAGCAACTTCTCGCGATTAGCGGCGTCGGCAATCGTAAACTGAATACCTACGGACAGCAATTTCTGGGTGTCATTTCCCGATATGTCGCAAAACATCCCGAGGAATACGCTCAACGTCCGACACCCTCGTCTCAGGAAGAAAGGAAATACGAACCGAGACTGATGAACAGCGAACAGGAAACGCTTCGGTTACTCCTCGAAGGTAAAACTCTGGAAGAAATCGGAATCATCCGTGCGTTGAAGCGGAGTACGGTCCTTTCGCACGTCGAGACGTTGCTTAACGCCGGATTTGAGGTTCTGTTCACACCGGACATTGCGCCGGACCGGTTGGAACAGATTGCCGAGTGGTTTCGTCAAGCCAATTCCTGGAATCTGACGCCGGTCGTTGAAATTGCCGCAGGACAACTCAGCTACGAGGAAGCACGGCTTGCGAGAATTGTGTTAAAACAACGGAAAAACAAAAAATCAGGCGAGGAAACTGCTGCCGCAAAATGACGACCATGAAACGCTTCCTCATTTTCCGCTGATTTTCCGGCATTCTTCGACGGCGAGACTGTCGCAGCGTTCGTTTTCAGGATGCCCGGCATGTCCGCGAACATGCGTGTATTTCAGCGTATGGGTCGTGATAAGTTCGTCGAGCCGTTGCCAAAGTTCGACATTTTTGACCGGTTTCCAGGAACCGTTTTCACGGCGACGCCAGCCGTTTTTTTTCCAGTTCGGCATCCATTCGGCAATTCCTTTGAGCACGTAGGTACTGTCGCTGACCAATTCCACGCTTGTGGGCCGGGTCAGGGCGGAAAGCCCTTCGATCACGGCAAGCATTTCCATTTGATTGTTCGTCGTTTCCCGTCGGCCGCCGGAACGAACAAGTTCCTTGCCGCTTTTCAGATGCCGTAAAATAAACGCCCAGCCGCCCGGCCCCGGATTGCCGCTACAAGCTCCGTCGGTAAATAATTGGACTTCAGACATTCTCTATTCTTATTGAGAGTCGGCAACTGTGTTGCCGGGAAAACGGGAGGATTGCAAAGTCCCTGGGAACGCAGGCTTCCAGCCTGCGCGAAGGTTGCGGAATGGAGTCTCCGTTCTGCGCAGGTAGGATGCCTACGAATCTCACTGGCAGGCTGGAAGCCTGCGTTCCCAGGAAAAAAAACTTTGCAATCCTCCTGCCGGGAAAACGACAAGGTACAAGGCTTGGATTTCAAGACTATACACTCAAACGGTGCGGGGTACAAGTATTACGTACTCCAGGTTCCCGCAAATTCTGTGGGACGCCGGTTTAAAATTTTACAACCGCACTGCTTGCGTAGCATGGGCAATTTTGGTAAAATGCGTTGTCTGTATCGATCATTCCTTTGGCGAAAACTTGTAGGGTAATACCGTTTTTTGCTAGGGCGGTGGACTAAAAAAACAAAAAAGTTTTTCTATATTACGTCATTTGCCAAAAAGTGTGATATGATAGCAGGAGAAGATTTTGCCCATATTACCTGTATTATGCAAAATATATTTTTTTCGTAATCCGTTCATAGGACCATCCCTTTGCCGGTTGCGTAAAAAGGGTATAATAGGTAGAATTGGAAAAATAAGTCGGGTGTGTCTATTATCGACAATACGGCGCCGATATGGATTACCGAGAGTATGTAATGTGAACTGTGCTTTCGTACAGTTCTTCAAGTTTCCTCTATGTAAGTTTAAAGGAGAATAACTAATGAAACGATTTACGATTCTTTCGTTGTTGGCCGCCGCTGTTCTCGTTGTTGCGACCACCAATGCGAACGCTGGTTTGTTTGGCCGTTTGGCCGCTTGTTCACCCTGTGAACCGGCTGCTTGTGCCCCGTGTGAACCTGCTTGTGCCCCGTGCGAACCGGCTTGCCAGGCATGTGAACCCGCCGCTTGCGATCCTTGTGATCCTTGTGGAAAGTGCTGCTGGAGACCTTTTGCAAAAGTACGTGGTTTCTTCGCAAACCTTGCCTGCTCGCCATGCGGTCCCGCCGCTTGTGAACCGGCTGCATGCGAACCCGCTTGCGAACCCTGCGTTCCGGTTGCTTGCGATCCTTGTGGTGCCCCTCGTTGCATCACGATCAAATTGCCGAAAATCAAACTGCCGAAGATCAGCTTCCCCAAATTCCGGAGCTGCTCGCCGTGTGAACCCGCCGGTTGCGAACCGTGCGAGCCCGCCGCATGTGCTCCTTGCTGCTAAGAATTGAAAAAACTTCCTTTTATTCTCCTGAGGATTTGAACGGGATTTGGCGCCGAACCCCGTTCAACTACAAAGTTGAATGGATTGTAAGAATAGGAACCGCTTTTCCAATCGTGAAAAGCGGTTTTTTTGTTGCCTTGTTTAGCTGCCCCGCTCTGTGAGTCGGCAGGAGGATTGCAAAGTCCCTGGGAACGCAGGCTTCCAGCCTGCGCGAAGGTTGCGGAATGAAGTCTCCGCCCTGCGGGTAGGATGCCTACGAACTCACTGGCAGGCTGGAAGCCTGCGTTCCCAGGAAAAAAGCGACTTTGCAATCCTCCTGTGTGAGTCGGCAAGCAGATTCACCGTCAAATTGACAGATTGCTTTTTTGCAATACAATCATTCTCAAATTGTTTTCCCCACAGAAACGCTTTTCCCGATACACAACCATGTCCGAACCGGATAAAACGCCGCAAGAATCGATCCCAAACCAGGAACTCGCAACCATCGCTTTCTGGAAGCAGCACAACATTTACGAAAAATCGCTCCAAAAGCGTCAGGGAGCGGAAAAATTCGTCTTTTACGAAGGACCACCGACCGCCAACGGTCTGCCGCATCCGGGACACTGCCTGACCCGGGCCATCAAGGACCTTTATCCCCGTTACAAAACGATGCGAGGCTTCTTTTGCGAACGCAAAGGGGGCTGGGACACGCACGGTCTGCCGGTCGAAGTGGAAGTCTGTAAAGAAATCGGCATCCATTCCAAAGAGGATATCGAAAACTACGGCGTCGAACCGTTTATCCACAAGTGCATGGAAAGCGTGTTTCGATACACAAGGCAATGGGAAGAGCTGACCGAGCGGCTCGGTTTTTGGATCAACCTTGAAGAAGCGTACGTTACGTATCACCAGTCTTACGTCGAATCGGTCTGGTGGTCGCTGAAAAACCTGTTTGATCGCGGCTTGCTCTACCAGGGACACAAAATCGTCTGGTGGTGGGCACAGGGAGGAACCGCACTCTCCAGCGGCGAAGTCGGACAAGGATACCGGCAGGTTGCCGATCCGAGCGTTTTCGTCCGCTTCCCGCTTGTGGACCGGATTCCCGGCGACCATTGGAAAACCTTCAACGAAGAGCTTGGTATTGCGGTCAACACGAAACACAATTTTGTCGGCGTCGTCGATCTGATCGTTTGGACCACGACGCCTTGGACGCTTCCGAGTAACCAATTCGCGGCAATCAGCCCGAAACTGGATTACGCCGTCGTCCAGTTGACGCGCGAAGACGGAACCGTAGACGACCGCTTGGCCGTCATTGCGAAAGACCTCGTTGAAACGGTTGCCGCCAAAGCGAAAATGAAAGCGCAGGTCCTCGAAACCTACAGCGGACTCGAACTGGTCGGTTTGCGATACGATCCGCCGTTCCACTTCTACTACGACAAGGTCGGAAAAGCAAAGGGAACGCTGAAGAGCAAATTGAAAGCCTATAAGGCTTGGCGGACCGTCGCCGCCGATTTCGTGACGCTTGAAGCCGGAACCGGAATCGTTCACCAGGCTCCGGCGTTCGGGGAGGTCGATTTTGATATTCTGCAAGCGGAACAGTGGCAGTTCCTCGAGGGGGAAGGACCGGAACTCATTTGCTGCGTCGGGCCGGATGGAAAATTTACTTCCGAGGCGATTCCCTACGAGGGAAAATGGGTTAAGGATGCCGACAAGGAAATCGTCAAAGACCTTCGCTCCAAATCGTTGTTGTTCCATCAAGAACAGTACCTGCATGAATATCCGTTCTGTTGGCGGGCCGAAAACGATCCGCTCATCCAGTATCCGCGTAAAAGTTGGTTCATCCGAACGACGCAGTTCAAGGACGCGATGCTTGAAAACAACGCACAGATCAACTGGATGCCGGAACACATCAAGGACGGACGGTTTGGGAACTTTTTGGAATCGAACGTCGATTGGGCGTTGTCCCGGGAACGGTATTGGGGAACGCCGCTTCCGATCTGGGTTTGCGAACAGACCGGCCAGATGGAAGCCGTTTCTTCTTATGCGGAACTTCTGGAAAAGCCGGGCGTTCAAGGGCCCGAAGTGTGGGAAGAAGCGAAAAGGGCAAATCCGAACCTTTCGGACGATTTGAAGGTTCACAAACCGTACATTGACGCGATCACTTACGCTTCGCCGTTTGCCGAAGGAAAGCGGATGCGCCGGGTTTCCGAAGTGATCGACTGCTGGTACGATTCCGGCGCAATGCCGTTCGCACAATGGGGTTATCCGCACCAAAGCGGTTCGGAAGAAACCTTGAAACAAAATTTTCCCGCCGATTTCATCAGCGAAGCCATCGACCAAACCCGGGGCTGGTTCTATTCGCAATTGGCAATTTCAACGTTGTTGTTCGCCCCCCTGGGATCGCAGGCTTCCAGCCTGCCAGTGGAGCCACCGTCTCACGCGCAGGCTGGAAGCTTGCGATCCCAGCGTTCCCGAGGCTATCTCCCGCATTGGGAAGCGGGAGAGACCGCTCAGCATGTTGTTTTTCGGCTGGATGATAGTTTGCCACGTTCCTTTGTCGAACAAATCAAGCAGGAATTAGAAACCATCACGGAAAGTCAGCAGGATACAGAAAAAAGAAAAAAATATGAAGAATTACTTGATAAGTCGCTTGGCGAATGTTGGTTGAAATTACCGGAAATTGCCAAAATTATCGAAGACGCTTTGTTGCACTTTGATGGTGAAAGGTACAAAATTCATGCTTGGGTTGTCATGCCCAATCATGTTCATGTCATGTTTACGCCAAAGAACAGCTACACGTTATCTGATATTTTGCATTCTTGGAAGTCTTTCACAGCGAACAAAGCAAACAAAATTCTTAATCGGAGCGGCTCTTTTTGGGGAGTCGAGTATTTTGATCGCATGATTCGCGATGAAAAACATTTTTTAGCCGCTTGGGAGTATATCGAAATGAATCCCGTTAAGGCGGGATTATGCGGTTCTCCAGAAGAATGGAGGTATGGAAGTGCTGGAACCGCAGGCATCTCGCCTGCCACGGGCGACGCAGACTTCCAGCTACGGGCAGGCAAGATGCCTGCGTTCCCAGGGGTTCCGTTCCGCAATTGCATCGTTCTCGGCCTGATGCTTGGCGAAGACGGGCAGAAAATGTCGAAGCAGAAGCGAAACTATCGTGAGCCGAACGAGATTTTTTCAAAGTACGGGGCCGACGCACTTCGTTGGTACTTTTTCGCCAACCAAACGCCGTGGACTTCGATTCGCTACTCCGAGCAGGCGATCAAGGACAGTATGCCGGAGTTTCTCCTGCGGCTTTCCAATGTCGTCTCGTTTTTCGACGTTTACCGCAAAATCGACAAATTCGACCCGAATTCTCCCAACCGGCCGCAAGCTGATACAGACCGTACCGAACTCGACCGTTGGATTTTGAGCGAGCTTCATTTGACCAATAAGGTTGTGGTCGAAAAAATGGATCAGTACGACCACTTCGCGGCCTGCGCCCAGTTGACCGAGTTTGTTGATTCGCTTTCCAATTGGTACGTCCGGAGAAGCCGCGACCGGTTCTGGAGTTCCACAGACGCAAGCCCCGAAGAGCGGCAATCGAAAACTGACGCCTACTTCACGCTTTACGAATGTCTGCTACGAACGACGAAACTGATTGCACCGTTTGTACCGTTTTTGGCCGAGCGAGTTTGGGCGGAATTGGTTGACACCATGCTACAAGAGGAAAGCGTTCACTTGTGCGATTACCCGATTGTCGACGAATCGCAGATCGACGAGCCGCTTTCCCGACGGATGAAAACGATGCGGGAAATCGTTTCGCTTGGCCGAAATGCAAGAATGGGGGCGAAACTCAAGGTTCGGCAACCGCTTGCCCAGGTCGAAATCGTTCTGGTGGACCGCTCGGAATTGGGCTGGCTTTCGCAACACGCCGAACTGATCGCCGAGGAATTGAACGTCAAATCGGTCAAATTCATTGAAAAGGCGGACCAGTATATCACGTACACCGTTTTGCCGGACTTCAAGGTTCTTGGCAAGAAACTCGGCAAGCTGCTCCCAGAGGTCAAGAAGATTCTCGGCGAAAGCGACGGGGCGAAACTGCTCGCCGAAATGGAACGTAACGGCAAAGTGGTGCTTTCCACCTCGGAAACGCCGGTTGAACTGACCGCCGACGAAATCCAGATTCGCTTACAAGCGAAAGACGGCTGGGCGGCGGCACAGGGACACGGTTGCGTGGTTGTGCTTTCGACGGAATTGACCGACGAGCTTCTGGCCGAAGGCCGGGCAAGGGAACTCGTTCGCTTGATTCAGGACCGGCGAAAAGAGATGAACTGCGAGTACACGGACCGGATTACGGTCGAAATCGCAACAACGAGCCGATTGCTCCAGGATGCAATCCAAAAATTCGGCAATTACATCCGGGGAGAAACGCTCTGCACCTCGCTCAAGCAGGTTCCGCAAACGGACACGGTTTCCGAACCGCTCAAAGTGGACGGCGAATCGTTGCAATTGCGTGTTGATGTGGTGTCATGAAATGAAACGGGGAACGTACAATTTTTAAGGACACAGCACCACCCGGAGTGCTTCGCCGCGGAGCATCAGTTCGAATGCCTGTTCGATCCGGTTCAGCGGAAGCGTATGGGAAGCGATTTTTTCCGCCGGGATTTGTTTCGCCGCAATCATCTCCACGGCTTCCCGTACATGCTCCGGCGTCGAATCGCTGCTGCCGATGAGCCGGATTTCGCCGTAATGCAATACGCGGCTGTCGATGTGAAGCGTACTGTCTCCAACGGGAAGCGAAGCGAAAAGGTTGACCGTTCCCCGCCTGCGGACAAGCGAAATCGCCTGCTCCTGCGGCGGGATGGCCGGTGCCGCCACGATTACGACATCCGCTCCCACGCCGCCGGTGGCGTCACGAACGATTTTCGTTACGTTTTCCGTTTCCGTATCAATAATCCGGTCAAGTTCGAAGCTTTCCGCTTGCTTACGGCGTAGCGGATTGGGATCGGACAACAGAATTTTCGACGCACCGGCGGCACGGGCTACCAGGGCGTTGAGCAATCCCATCGGCCCGGCTCCCAGGACGAGTACGGTGTCACCCTGCGTAACACCGCATTGCCGCACGCTGTTGACGGCACAACTGACCGGCTCAGCCAAAGCGGCACACTTGGCGTCAACATGCGGCGGAACTTTGACGGCGTGTCCTCCTTCGAGTGCAAGAGCGGGAATCACGACATATTCCGCCATACCGCCGGGGTAGGAAAACCCCATCGGGGCGAGATTGACGCACAGATTCCGCCAGCCCCGCCGGCAATAAAAGCACTGCCCGCAGGAAACGCTGGTCGCCATAACCACGCGGTCGCCGCTCCGGAAATCGCCGACGGCTTCCGGCGACACCTCTTCAACGATCCCGGTAAATTCGTGGCCCATGACGAGCGGTGCCTTGATCCGGGGATTGCCATGTTTCCGGCTTTTCAAATCCGTCCCGCACACCGCACACGCATCAACCCGGACCAGCAATTCGCCCGGTCCGCACGTGGGTTTTGAAATGTCCTCAACGCGAATATCGCCGGGGGCATGGTAAACGATTGCTTGCATAATTACTCCAATGTTAATAACTCCATTTGTGGTTTTCAATGGTCGCCGGAAACGGGCCGGGATCAACTCCAGTCCGTCGACAAGTTTGTATCGAGACCGTCATTTCGCGATGCTCCATTCCGGCTTTTATTCATCTCCCCCAATAAAAGCCGGAATGAAGCGAAGCGAAATGACGGTAAAATCAGTAAAAATCGTAAACTTGTCGACGGACTGGGATCAACTCGCGTTCCGTCCGGTTACTTCACTTCGTTCCGTTCCCCGCTTCCATTCACTTCGATGTCTCAATGTAATCTCATGCCCGGCTTGGCTCCCTCGTCGGGACCGAGGAGGAAAATTTCTTTTCCACCCGGTCCGGCAGCGACGACCATCCCTTCGCTCAGACCGAATTTCATTTGACGCGGCTCAAGATTCGCAACGCAAACGACCAAACGCCCCACCAAATCTTTCGGATCGTAGGCCGATTTGATCCCCGCAAACACGTTTCGCCGCTCTTCTCCGCCGAGCGAAAGTGTCAGCCGAAGCAGCTTTTTCGCTTCGGGAACTTCTTCCGCTTCAAGAACTCTTGCAATCCGCAAATCGACCTTCGTGAAATCGTCAATCGAAATTTTTCCTGCAACCAAAGGTTCCGCTTTAAGTGTTTCATCCGAATCACTATTTTCTGCCATCTGCGGTCTGCCGTCTGTCGTCTCTTTCGATTCTTCAATAATCATTTTGATTCCTTCCTGGGAAACTCGTGTCATTAAGTGTTTGTACTCGTTAATCATCGTCCCCAAAAGCGGTGTTTGAGCGTCGGTCCAGCCCGTAACCGGGGCGTTCATCAATTCGCCGACCTGCCGGGCAAGTTCCGGCAGCACCGGCGTCAGGTAAACGACAATTTGCCGGAACAGGTTCATTCCAATCGTACACACGTCGCGGAGAGCGTCCATTTTTTGCTCTTTTTTCAAAACCCAGGGTGCATGGTCCTCGACGAATTTGTTTGCCCGATTGCCGCACTCCATGATAAGGCGCATTGCTTTGCCGAACTCGCAGTTCTCGTAAGCGTCGGCGATTTCCTCGCCGAGCTGCGCGGCTTGGATGAACAGACCGCCGTCGTCGGGATACGTTTCGGACAGTCCGGTTTGGTGCGAGAATTTCGCGGTTCGGCTGGCAAGGTTCACGACGTTGCCGATCAGATCGGAGTCGCATTTCGCGGCAAATTCGTCAAACGACAGGTCGAGGTCGTCCACCCGGCTCGAAAGTTTCGTTGCGTAAAAATACCGTAAATACGCCGGATCAAGGTGTTTTAAGTATGTGGAAGCCAAAATGAACGTTCCGTCGCTTTTCGACATTTTTTCGCCGTTGACGGTCAGAAATCCGTGAATGTGTACCTTTGTCGGAAGCGTAAATCCGGCGATTTTGAGCATCGCGGGCCAAAAAAGCGTGTGAAAGTAGGTAATATCCTTGCCGAGAAAATGGTGTAGCTCGGTTTTGTCCGACTTCCACCAATCCTCGTAGTTCTGTCCGTTCTTTTTGCACCATTCCCGTGTCGAGCCGATGTATCCAATCGGGGCGTCGAACCAAACGTACCAATAATTACCGGGCGAATCGGGAATCTCGAACCCGAAATACGGGGCCGGACGCGAAATGTCCCAGGGCCGAAGCGGTTCGTGCAAAAACTGTCCGGCCAGATAATTGCGGATTTCCGGTTGGAGCACGTCGGAATTTTGCGTCCATTGGTCGAGAAACGTGTGCATTTGCTCCAGATCGACGAACAGGTGCGGCGCGGTTCGCAGTTCCGGCGTCGTTCCGCTCAGAACGCTGACCGGATCAATCAAATCGGCGGGAGTGTAAGCGGCTCCACAGACGCAGTTGTCTCCCGGCTGGTTCTTTTTCCCGCATTTCGGACAGGTTCCGCGAACGAACCGGTCGGCAAGAAACGTCCCGGCAACGGAATCGTAAAGCTGTTCAACGTCTTTTTCCAGCACAAGCCCGGCCTTGCGGATCGCATTCCAAATTTCCTTGCACGTTTCGCGGTTTTCCTCGGCGTTCGTACTGCCGTAATTGTCGAAAGCGATCTGAAAGCCGGCAAAATCATCAACGTGAGCCTTCTGCATGTTTGCAATCAGCTCCGTTTCCGTGATCCCTTCGGACTTGGCCCGGATCATAATCGAGGTTCCGTGCGTGTCGTCGGCGCAAACGTAAACGCAGTCGTTGCCCCGGAGTTTCTGGAACCGAACCCAAATGTCGGTCTGCAAATACTCGACGAGGTGTCCGATGTGAATATGCCCGTTGGCATAAGGCAGAGCACTGGTTACTAAAATACGGCGTTTCATAACGGTACACTGGAGGAAGAATTTCGAGAAAGCCGCATTATATCGGGACGAGGGGCAAGGGGCGAGGGGAACTTGGGCTAAATTTCAACACTTTTTCCAGTTTCATTACCATCTCGTTTACACTTTGAGTTGAGTAATTACCGTGTTCTTGCAATCACGACGACGTAGACGAGTCCAGGAATTTTTGGACCTCTTTTTCCAAGTCAGTAAAGGTTCCGGCATTGGGGAGAACGTATTCGGCGTGTTGTCGTTTTTTCTCGACGGACCACTGCGAAGCCTCGCGGGCAAGAAACTCCGCCCGACTCCAGCCTCGTTGTTCGCAACGTTTCCAGCGAATCGATTCGGGTGCATCGACGAAGATCACTTCAGTCGTGAACTCGTTCCAACGCGATTCCAAAAGCAACGGCGCGTCCAGAACAACCCGATTAACCCCCTGATGTTCGAGTTCGACAAGAATTTTTCGACACTCCTCCGTAATGCGTGGATGCGTCAAGTCATTAAGAAACGCAAGGTCGTCCGCCGCTTGTTCCGTCGGGGCGAACACAATTGCGGCCATTTTTTTTCGGTCAATTTCGCCTGTCGCATCAAAAACCGCCGAACCGAACCGCTCCCGAACGGCTTTTTTGACCACCGTTTGCCGCAAAACGTCGTGTCCGATTCGGTCCGCATCAAGTCTTACCGCTCCGTGTTGTGCCAAAAGCTGTGCAACCGACGACTTGCCGCTCCCGATTCCTCCGACGATACCCAGAATATTCATTCGACCTAACGTGTTTCCCGCATCGTCAGGAAACTAAAAACGGCAATGATCCCGGTTGCAGCAACAAAACCCAAGTCCATGCGCATGTCGGCTTTAGCAAAAGGAATCCCAATCGCCAGATCCAAGAGGAAGATCAGGAGCAAGAAGCAGGATAAAGCTAAGGAGGCGATACAGAGGATTTTCGACATGGGTAATGGTAAGGTCGTCATTTGAACAAGCACGAACGGCCCCGGTCTCTCGTCTTTCGCGGGTAGGCAAACACTCTAGCGTACCGTCTGAAAGTATAGGGTATATTTGACGTTCATACCACCTGTACGAATTGATTTTTTGGGGGAATTTCCTTTTACAAACGCAAGATTATCGAATTTAACGATAATTCCTGCGGCGTGTCCGGAACTGAAACAATTCACCTCCTAACTATACACGGAACTCGACAGGGGGGCAAGGTTAGTTTCCGTCGAATTGGGGGAATTTTTTGTCTTTTTTGCCGGTGGAGTTTGCGTGATGACGGGAAATTTCAACGTGAACGCCGTTCCCTTTCCCAGTGAACTTTCGACCCGGATCCGTGCGTTGTGCTGCTCGATGATTTTTTGACAGGCGGCAAGACCGAGGCCGGTTCCGCCTTGCCCGGACGCATCCGGTCCGTTTTTTGTGCTGTAGTACGGCTCGAAAATCAGGGCGAGCTTGTCGGCGGGAATCCCGCAGCCGTAGTCCCGAATCATCAGATCAACCGTTTTCTGCTCTTTATCCTGACTGATCTTAATATGGATTTTTCCTCCGTCGGACATCGCTTGCCGGGCATTGATCAGAAGATTCAGGAGAACCTGTTGAATTTGGTTTCCTTCGGCAAGAATTTCGGGGACCGGTTGAAATTCCCTTTCGACGGCGATCCGGTACTTGGACATTTCCCGATCCAGGAGAAAGAGCGTCTCTTCGACGAGCTTTGTCAAATCCGTCGGTTCGAGCGTATTTTTTCGATTTTTGGCGGCTCCGAGAATGGTCGAGGTGATTTTGGCGGCCCGGTTTGCCGCACCGAGAATTTTATCGAACGCTTTATCCCGTGTCGCTTCGTCTTTGTGCCGCAATCCGAGCTGGGCGTAATTGAGGATCGTCGTCAGAATATTATTGAATTCATGCGTCGCTGTGGACGTCAGTTCGCCAAGCACCGCCATTCTCTGCGCATGGGCAAGCTGCGTTTCAAGAAATTGGATTTTATTTTCTAACGTATCCATGCGGATTTGTGAAATTTTTGTACGTACCCCTGTGTGTAGCGTCGGCATTGCTTGGAAGAAACTTCAGGAAATTTGATTTAAAGTCGCGTAGGGAGTAAGTAGTTTCGTAAGACTCTGATTCATATTGACTATCTTTCTTGTTTTGCCCAAACATCCAAACGTCATTTTACGATTGTGGCGGCGAGACGCCCTTGCCCATCTTGCCTAACCGGAACGACCCGTACAACAAGGGGGATTCCTACGATTCGTCCACACAAAAAAAACAATATCCCTAAAACTTTCGAACCAATCGATTCGATTACTAATACCTGGATACCCGGATTGCCCTGCAAATCCGTTGCGATGAATTTTTACGAAAAAAGTAAACTTATTAAGGTAATTCTATGACTAGAATTTACACGAACATTCCGTCCATGGTCGCTCAGCGAACGCTTCAGACAAATATGTCTTCGCTGCAAACCTCTCTACAGCGACTGAGCACCGGCTTGAGAATCAATAGTGGAAAAGATGATCCTGCCGGACTGATCGCAAGCGAAATGCTTCGCAGTGAAGTTACAAGCATTAAGCAAGGGATCACCAACACGGAACGGGCGAACAATATGATTGCCGTCGCCGACAGCGCGCTCAACGAAATTGCCGGATTGCTCAACCAGATTCGTGGACTGGTCAACGAAGCGGCGAACACCGGGACCATGTCGCTGGAAATGCTCAAGTCCAACCAGATGCAGGTGGACATGATGCTTGATTCCATCGACCGTATTGCTTCGCAAACGACCTTTATGGGGCGTAAACTTCTCGACGGTTCGCTTGATTTCGAGATCGGCGGCATTATGCGCACGGATATTCAGAACCTCCGCGTTTACGAAGCGAAATTCGGTGATAAAGGAACCATCGATGTCGAAGTGAAGGTCCGCGAAGCTGCGCAAAAGGCGTCGCTTTATTACTCGCACACCGTCGCCCAGTCCGATGTGGAACTGACCATCGGCGGTAATCTCGGGCAGGCCACACAGCGTTTTGAGAAGGGCGCAACCGTTGCCGACATCGCCGAATGGGTCAACGGAATCAGCAGTGCCACCGGCGTTACGGCGGTGGTTCATTCCGATGCGACTTACGGACAGCTTATTACCAGTAGCGTCGGACCGAACAACGATATTGTGATCCGGGCAGGGGAAGCGGGACAAAATCCGGGATTCTTCGAAATCAAATACGTTCTCGGTAATGATCGCGGTTTGGTCGTTGATTACCAGGAATCACTCGGTCCCGGCTATCCGGCGGTGGCCACGGTCTACCTTCAGACGACCGCTTGGGAAAGTGCCAGGGCGACTCACGTGGATTCCACAGCCGGTATCCACGACAACAACGCTTTGGAATTCATCGCAAACATCGCCGGGGAAAAGTACAACGACGTTTCCATCCATTACGTTGACGGCAACCTGACCGACCCCAATTTTGCCGACGCAACGAAAAATTCGAGCGGAATTTCACGAGGAATCAACTCGTACTACAGCGATGTTCCCAAAGCGGCAACGGCGGTTCTTGGAGACATCAACGGTTTACGGGCGTTTGCGAGTCTCGATCCGGGACAATACCTCACGTTCACGGCGACGAAGGCCGGATCGGAGATGAACAACGTCAGGATCGAATTCGTCGAATCGTCGGCCCTGACCGCAGTGGCTGGAAACAGGGCGAGAGCGGAACTCACCACGGACACGAACGGGGACAAAGTCTACCGGATTTACGTCGATACGTCGGGAGACCCTGTCGTCGTTCCACCAGTTTTGGCGACGACATTCAAGGATATTCAAGATGCGGTCAATCTGGAAGGGAGTTTTCGCGTCACTTTCCACGGTCCCGCCGCTTCCAACCCCGCCGGCATCGTAAACAAACAAATCTCGTATCTCGACGTGATCCAGACCGGCGGCACCTCCAACCCGGTTTACGGCAATACGAGCAACAGCGGTGGCGACGCCAAGACGCTTTACGTCGTCATGACGACCGCCAATCCGCCCGCCTACATGGGGCTGCAGCTTAACAAGCCGATTAATTCATTCGCAAATTTCGCCGTTGGGGATTCCTTCCTGCTGGAACCCGCTCCCGGAATGACGGGATACGCCAACACGAAACTCAATTTTGAGGTAAAAACGAAGGACGATCCGATCTGGACCGGCGTGGACCCGCTCAATCCAAACGTCATTGCCAAATACGACGAAATCAACAAAATTCTGAATGTCTATATTCGGTCGCAAGACAACTTTGTGCCTCCGCTTGCGGCCAATGGTATCGAAAACGTAACGTTCGCCCAGATTCAGCAAGCAATTCACACGGCGACGGATGTTACGGGGAACCCGCATATCCTTCCGTGGGGAGCGTTTCAGGTTACTTTGGGTGGAACAGCGGCCACACAGCAGATCGCATTGTCCGACCTGAATTACCCACAGCCGAAATCGATTGGACTCACCGGGCTTAATCCGCTGGCGATTCCGCCGGAAGAGGTTTTTGTTCGCTGGCAGCCGGGTTATGAGGTTAACAACATCAAGTTTATCGAAGGTGCGGCGACCAGTGCGGCTTATGATCCCACGAAAAAGTTGATCACCGTAACGCTTGCCGCCGGTGCAACGGTTGCCAATGTCCAGACGGCCCTGCAACTCATCAACATCGGTGGCTCGACCGGTCTCTTTGACCTGGACATCCTCGGTGCTGCAACGGCGGGCATGGTGATTGATCTTGACGATATTATTCCGGCAACCGCATTGTTGACGACAAGCACCCCGCTTACATTTCGGGACGGCGAGACGGTCGAAGTCATTTCCGACCTTGCACCGGCCACGCAGGTCTCGTTGCAGTTCGTCAAGGTGTCGGGTGGAGCGGAAATTCGAACAGGATTCGATTTTTGCTATCCACTGCACACGCTTACCGTTTATATCCGTGATGACGCCAATATCACGTATGCGGATGTCGATGCCGTTTTGCGGGCAACCCGGGTTCCCACATCCGAAGGGTCTTCAACTTATGTAACGAATGTTTTCCGGTTGGACTTTACCAGTTCGGGTTTCCCTGTTGACGCCTTGTTCAATATTCGCGCCGATCAGGTGAGTTTCCCTGTCGATAACGCCGGTTCCTCCGGTTTCTCGACGGTCGGAACGGCCCACAGCGGCGTTCAGTACACCATCGGGGCGGCTCACACGGCAAACGACGTCAAAAATTCGTTCGACATGAATCGCGTCGAATCAAAAGGAAACGAACGGGCGTCGGAACTGTTCACCGTCTGGCGTTCACGGGACAACGATGGCACTGGTGTCATCTACGCCGCTCAGTTTGAGAAAATCCTCACCGGTGGTCAGGATGGCGGCAAAGTCGTCAACATCGCCCAGGATGTCGTGGCGGCACTGAACAACAGCAAATACTGGGGGACCGAAATGACCCAGGCAATGCTGCAAAAGTGGTATGCCGAAGGAATTGCCGAATCACGAACCAAGGTACCGGTCATTGTGGCGTCACTTGCACCGGGAAATCACGGACTGACCACCGTGTCGCCGTTTTCCGAGGTCGCTTACTACGGCAGCCCCTACGATGGAACCGGCATCCAGTTTCTCGGCCCGAACAACACGAGACCGATCCGGTTCGTCGTCGGTGGTCCCGATACAAAAGTCAATTCGCCGCTTTCGCTTGATTGGACGTCGATTCCCGACAAGATTGATTTCCCGAGAGCGATTTTGACCTCGGCCAACGCTAATGCCGAGTTGATTATCACTGCGAAAAAACAAGGAGAGGCGTTGGACGACGTTTACTTCCGATTCGTCCGGGCGGAGGAGGACGTCAATGCGGTCCCGCCGATTGTGCGCGGCAGTGGCTGGGGAACTTATGATTACGGCCCATCCTATGCCGAAGCGCAGCTCACGTTCAATAACGTTACGACGGGGGCAAGCCTCGCCAACACTGCATTTTACATCACGGCCAACGACCGGGGCGATGTCGCCAACAACACGAATATCGTCATGCGGCAAGACCCAAGCCAGGAACAGGCGATTGTTGTCAATTATGACGCCGCGAAGAAGGAACTCCAGATTTCGCTCCGAAGTTCCGAGATCAATCCGGCCACCGCAAAAGACGGAAAACCGATCACAACCAACGACATCATCGCGGCGATCAACAAAGACACCACCGGCAACGGACTGTCCGACAGCGGATTCACGGCGTCACTTTCGTACTCGCTGGAATCGAACAACAACGGTTTCGGAACGTTCGAGGCAATGGGATTGGCGACGATCTACAGGTCGATTGGAAATACCGGAAATACCGGCGGTCACAGTGGCACCGTTACGATCTACCTCGTCGGCGAACAGGGCGGATATGGAGCACCGACCGCAAACCAGATTATCAACATCATCAGGAGCGACGACATCCTCAGCACGATGTTCGATGCAAGTGCTTACACGACCGGTACCAACGGGGGAACAGGCATCATCGATTTCGTCAAGGACACCGGTATCGTTTCGACCGGTGGTATCGCCGAACCGGGAGTTTTGGTCGTCCACCTGGCCACCGATGGCAACGGTCTGCCAATTACGACCGCCGCCGACCTGGTCAAATTCTGGGATCAACTGACCGCAGAGCAAACTCATGGGATCAGTGCCTCGCTACTTCGTGAGCCGAACGCGATTTGGGACGAATGTAACGACCCGAACGGCCAGGGAATTTTGCCGCCGACCCCGACCGTCGGTGAAGAGTGCGAAGACATCCGATACCTTGACACCTATTTTGTCGGGTGGTCGGAATCCGGAGATGAGCCGCTACAATATATCCCGCATCACGCTCGTGGAACCATGACCTCGGTTGTCGGCGAACACGCTTCGTTCGACTTGGTGGCACGGCGGACCGGACCGGAATTCAACGGCTACACGCTGACGTACATTCAGGATAACACGCTTACCGGCAAATACGACGACAACGTTACCGGTCCCGACGGAACGATCCTCTACAAGGGACTTCGGTTGACAGTCGATGAAAAGACGAAGCAGATTCTCGTGTACATCAACGAAGGTGTTACAACGGCGAACGACATCAAACAATTGATCGAAACGAATCCGCGAACGAAGCAGATGTTCATGGTCGAACTTCGGGGCAACGGGACCGGAAAAGTAACGCTCAAGGACGACACGCTGCTGACGGCCGGCGGTACGTCGCCTCCGGGGTCGCTCGGTGGTGCCAAGTTGCTTTTCGGCAGAGACGCTTCGGAATACGCTTTGGAATTCTTGTCTGAAGGATACGGTTCACGCCAGTATGTCAGCGTGATTGCGAACAACGGTTCGTTCCCCTTGACGGGCGTGAACGGCAAGCAGATGGAACGCGCTTACGGGATCGACGCCGACGTAACGGTCAATGGCGTCAAGGCGTTTACGGACGGAAACGACGTAACGCTGAGCACTTCGTCGCTTTCAATGGATTTCGAACTGGGAACGCACCTGCTCTCGGGTTACACGACGACGTTCACGATTCTCGGTGGTGGTGCCACGTTCCAGATGGGACCGCAAGTCGTTGCAAATCAGCAGATTACGATGGGGATTCCGAGCGTCAACACGAATACACTCGGCGGTCCCAGTGGAAAAATGTACATGCTCCGTACCGGCGGTGCCGCGTCGCTGTCGACCAGTCCCGGCACGAAACTCGCGGACCGGATCGTGCAGGAGGCGATTGTCAGCGTAACGAGTATTCGCGGACGGCTTGGAAGCATCCAGAAGTACACGTTCGAGCCGAACGTCAACGTCCTGAGCGACACGTTGGAAGCCCTCTCGGCGGCGGAATCGGACATCCGTGACACCGACTTCGCGGAAGAGTCGTCGAACCTGACACGAAACCAAGTGCTTGTCCAGTCCGCGATCAGTACCCTCGGCATCGCCAACCAGCTGCCGAATTACATCCTCGGATTACTGCAACGATAATCGTGATCGTTGTCGTGCAGGAGGCATAAGCGATAAGTGATAAGTGATAAGTGAAAAACTTCTCCTGATGCCCGATTTCCGATATCCGATGCCCGATTCCCGATGCCCGTGTTTTGAGTAATGTCAGTAATGTCAATGCGTTACCCGTTTTTCCTTCTCGTTGGTTTCTGTGCATGTATTCCGTTCACTTACGGTCAGGAGGAATCCCGATTCCGGTTTGAAGAAATTTCGGAACAATCGATTCAGCTCTCCGACGGAACGCAGCCGGTTTGGGTCTACAATTTCGGGCCGATCACGCGAGACGACCTGCCGGAAACCGAGCGACGCCGAACTCGCTCATGCTACATTCATCCGCTTTACGGTTTGCGTGGCGAGATTCTAACCGACGATTTTCCCCGGGATCACTACCACCATCATGGAGTCTTTTGGACGTGGCCGCACGTCGGAATTCATCAACCGGACGGGCAAGTGGATCAATACAGTCTTTGGGAAGGCACCGGCAATTTGCGGCAGAAATTCGTCCAGTGGAAAGAAAGGGCAACCGACGGAGCTTCCGCGACGCTTGCCGTCGAAAACGGATGGTTCGTCGGCGAAGAGAAAGTGATGATCGAAAACGTAACGATCCGAACCTTTGCGGCAAAAGACGAGTTCGGCCAAAGAACCCGGGCGATTGACCTGGAGTTTTTGTGGATTCCAACAGACAAGCCGATCACGCTGCGAGGAGCGGAAGAAAAATCGTACGGCGGTTTGACGGTTCGTTTTCGTCCGCAATCAAACAAGCCGGGCGAGGAAAAAATCACGACGATCACGGTCCCGGAAGGCGTTGCGGAGGGGGATTTGCCGGAAACGCCGCTTCCTTGGGCCGATTTGACATCACGTTTCGGAACCGACGAACACCGAAGCGGAGCGGCGATTTTCATTCCGCCGTCGCACCCGGATTTCCCGCCGACTTGGCTGACGCGGTATTACGGCCCTTTATGCGTCGGCTGGCCCGGCGTGCAGGGAAGGACGTTCCAGCCGAAAGAGAAAATCCGGCTTTCGTATCGCCTGTGGATCCACGAATCCGAAGTCCATGTGGAACAGATACGAAAAGCGTACGAAAAATTATGAAAACAGCCCAAAGTGTGAGTGATGGGATATTCGGCCCTGATTTTTCATTTCAAAAAATTTCGGTAGTCTGTTGTCCGACTGGCCGGGCGACGGTATAATCCCGGGAAGGGTGCAGTTTATGAGAAACTTACGGGTATACATTGACGCATCGGTAGTTTACGGTGCGCCTTCCAGGGAATTTTCGCAAGATTCGAGGCGTTTTTGGGAGGCTTTTCGAAACGGTGAGTTTATTATCATCGTGTCAGACGTTCTGGAAGAAGAAATGGAACGTGCGCCGCAAAACATCCGTGATCGTTTTGAAATGCTGTTGAAATCTCCGATTGAGCGGGTTGTTTCGACAAATGAATCTGAAGATTTAGCCGATCAGTACATTGCCAAAAAAGTTGTTGGTGAATCCAACATGGACGATTGTCAGCATATTGCTCTTGCGACAATCGCCAAGGCCGATGCGCTTGTCAGTTGGAATTTTGAGCACATGGTATACCGACGTGCAGGATATAACGATGTCAATGATATGCTGGGCCATTCCAAAATCGCAATCAAAACTCCCAAAAAATTTATGGAGGCATCCGATGACGAAATTTGAAGATAACTGGGATCCTGAAGTTGACAACGATTTTAAGGTTCTTGAATGGAAAGCAAGAATTCAAGCGGAAATTTACGAAGAAACCAAGCACATGACCCGCGAAGAAAGACGCGAGTATTTCCGACTGGCAAGCGAACGGGCCGCTCTACGCCGAAGAGCACTTGCCAGACGGCAATCGGTAGCGGTGAACGAGTGAGGCATTGCCGATTCCGACAATACAACGAATACAATGGAAAACCTTTTCGAATATTGCCAAACCGTTGCTGCCAACGCGAAAAAAGCGTCGCGGCAAATGTCGCTCGTTTCCGGTGCTCAAAAGAATCACTGGCTCCGGACTGCCGCAAAAATGATCGTCGATCAAACCGAAACGCTTTTGGCGGCGAACAAAATCGACTTGGACGCCGCACCCGGCTTCGGCTTGAAAGACGCCGAAATCGACCGGCTCTTGCTCAACCCGAAACGAATTGCCGAAATCACGGTCGCTTTGGAGGAAATCGCAATGTTTCCCGACCCCGTCGGACGAATCATCGAATCGACGGTTCGCCCTAACGGAATCGAGGTTCAAAAAGTTCGCGTTCCGCTCGGCGTCGTCTTCTTCATTTACGAATCCCGCCCCAACGTTACACCGGACGCCGCTGCGATTTGTGTGAAAAGTTCCAACGCCGTGATCCTTCGCGGCGGAAAGGAAGCGTTCCATTCCAACATGGCGTTCGGCAAAATTCTCAGAGAGGCCGCTCTAAAAACCGGTTTGCCGGAGCACATTGTCCAACTGGTCGAAACGACGGACCGCGACGCCGTCGGGCATTTTTTAAAAATGTCCGACAAGATCGACGTTGCGATTCCTCGTGGGGGGGAAAGTTTGATCCGTCGGGTCAGCGACGAAGCGAAAATGCCGGTCATCAAGCACTTCGCCGGGAATTGCCATGTTTACGTCGACCAGGCCGCTGATCCGGAGATTGCGGAAAAGGTGCTCCTCAACGCAAAATGCCAACGAATGGGGGTCTGCAACGCGGCAGAATCGCTCGTGATTCACAAAGCGGTTGCCGGAACGTTGTTGCCCCGATTGGCCAAAGCACTCGACGCAAAAGGGGTGGAGTTGCGCTGCGACGAACCGGCCCACGCTCTGCTTTCGCCGATTCTTTCAAACGTGAAACAAGCAACGGACGCCGATTTCAAAGCGGAATATCACGGTCCGATCATGTCCGTCAAAGTTGCCGAATCATTGGACGAAGCGATTGAACATATCAATTTTTACAGCGACGCACACACGGAAACGATCATCACGAAAGACTTGAATGCGGCACGGGAGTTCGCGGCAAGGATCGACAGCAGTGCGGTAATGATTAACGCAAGCACGAGATTCAACGACGGCGGCCAATTCGGACTTGGAGCGGAAATCGGGATCAGCACCGACAAATTCCACGCACGTGGTCCATGTGGTGTCAACGAACTGACGAGCTACAAGTACGTCGTCTACGGAACAGGACAGGTTCGGGAATGAAAGAATGAATCAAAATCTTCGTCCCAAAGTGATTCCCATCAGCAACGAGAATTTTTTCCATTTCGAAACAACGGGACGTTTGAGCCAAACCTGATAGTTGATCGCTTCAATTGCGTCGAGAATTGCCCGACCGCCGCCGAGAAACAGGGCAACCTCGGTCCGAATCAGACGTGGTACCATGCCAACAAGCGGAGCACCGGCGTCAAACAGTTCCCGTGTACGGCGGCACAATTCACGGAGCATTTTCTCAAACGCCGGGGTTTGTTGCGGCTGTAATTCAGGATCGTACAGAAATTCCCGGCAATACTCCATTGGAACGTAAAAGCGGCCGATTTTCCAATCTCGCGCAACATCCTGCCAAAAATTGGCCAGCTGCAAAGCAGTGCAAATCGCGTCGGAACACCGGAGCATTTCGTCCGTCGGCGGCGAGTCTTTTGCAACAGACGCTCCGAGTTGCAAAACCATACGCCCAACCGGGTTGGCGGAACAGCGACAGTAATCCAAAAGCTCGTTCCACGTTTCGTATCGGGCCTGAATTTGATCGCGGCGAAACGCTTCCAAAAGATCGTAAAATGGTTCTTTGGACAATCCGTGTTTCTCAACGACATCTTTCAAGGCCGGAAAAATCGGCGAATCTCCTTCCTGAATTTTGCCCTCAAAGCAACGGTCCAACTGTCGTTGCCAATCGGCGAGTGCGTCGAGAGCATGGGCCGGCGACGAACTTTCGTCGGACAGGTCGTCGCTGATACGACAATAGGCGTAAATCGCGTAAAACGGTTCACGAAGTTCCTTACGAAGCAGAAAGCTCGCGACCGTAAAATTTTCGTAATGCGACTTCGCCAGTTTTTTGCAATACGAGTACGAATCCTTGAGCACTTCGGAATGAAATAGGAAATAGGAAATCGGAAATCGGAAATAGGAAATCGGAAACCATTTTTTACACCCGATTTCCGATTTCCTCTACTGTTTTGAGTCACCATTTGTTTACGGTTTAGATTCTCCCAAGCCGAAAACGCCACTAGAAATTCGACGACCGCATGGTTCGTTCCGTGCGGTTGTTAAGGTGGTCCGGCAGACCGCCCTTGATCGTTTGCGTTTCAATTTCAATCTGGTACTGGTCTGCGTACTGCTTGGCCGGCGTCGCAAGTGTCGGAAATTCGCCCGTGTTCTCACGTTGCGTTAACAGGCCGGTCGATTCCGAATCCATTTCCGGTCGGAAAACGCCGAGCTGTGCGTAACCATCGCCGGTGAAATCGCCTGCGAATGGCAAATCGCCGACTTCGCCGAACCGGATTTCCGTATCCAGCACGAAATTGCCGGTGGTGTCAATACGCCAGTAACCGTCCTTGAACATGGCGACTTCGTCGATTCCGTCGCCGTTGAAATCGCCGACGACCGGAACTTCCCCCGGTCGACCGATCCCGCGAATCACCCGGTCAACGCCTTCTTCGAAGCGTCCGTCGCCGTTGATATCGAGGTAAAGGTCTCCATTACGATAAACGCCGATTTTCGTGATACCATCTCCGGTGAAGTCGCCGGAAATCGCAATATCCCCTTCCGAACCGTATTGGAATACGTGGTCAATCAGGTCGATTCGCGGTCTGCCCTGCGACGTGTGTTGCATGGCCCGAAAACCGATCGGGGCCTGATCCACTCGCGGCGGCACGTTCTTCGGTCGTGCGGCGATACGCTGATTCAAGTCGCTCGGCAAGCCGGGCGTACTTTCAATCGCACGATCATCCTCTTCCCATTTCGGTCCGAAAATTCCGATGTCCGTTTTTCCGTCGCCGTCCCAATCACCGACGACCGGTTGATCGAGTGCGGTTCCCAGTTTGACGACCATGTCCCCTTCGTCCCACTCGCCGTTGCCGTTAAGGTCAATGTACCAAAATCCGTCATGGAACACGGCGATTTGTGCGGTACCGTCGCCGTTGAAATTCCCGACGACCGGGCGGCTGCCGTAATCGCCGAATCGGAATTTTTCAATCGCTTTCCCATCCTTGCCCCGGATGATCCATTTACCACTGAAATTGTTCATCGGACGCCATGACACCGGTTTATACGTTCCGGAAGCGATGAGTGACGCTTGGTATTGACTGATTTCGCCGCTGTCCGTTCCTCGTGGTGTCCCGGCGTTGATGATGCTCAAGTGCCAGGTGTAATCCTCCGCAGGAAGCCCGCCGCCGCCCGATTCCTGACTGTACCTGTCGCCGTGCGGCGAGGGCCAATAGGAGTAACCGCCGCCCGGAAATAATCCGCTAACGCCAATCGGCGGGTCGGGTCGGTAGTGCGGATGCTCCGGTCCTCCCGGCGGTTTCGGTGGTTTTGGCGGGTCCAAATCCCATAAGACGTGAAGTTCACTGAAATTGTTCATCGTCGAATGAGCGGCGTAAGGAAGCAAAATCCCGACAATCGCGTCGTTGTTCAGGGAATCGACATTGACTCCGGCTGCCCGAAGCTCTTCAATCGTTGCGGTGTCATAAATGTTGATTGCTTTGCCACCAGTCGTGCCGGGCGTGTCGATACCGTCAAGGTATCCGTTCGGCTGAAGCTCAAGAACGGAATACCGTCCTGGCTTGAGGTGCGTGAACTCGTAATATCCCTGGGCATTGGTCTGTACCGTAATCAAATTCCCGTTGGCGTCACGGAGCGGAACTCCGTTTTCGTCGGCCAGGCTCAAGACAACGTTTGCGATTCGTTTGGTCGCGTCTTCAAACCTTCCATTCCAGTCCGGCGGTGCAACCGTCGGAGCCGGATCGCCCGGGTAAAGGTGAACGGTGTCACCCTCCTGGAACACGTAACCGCTGATCTTTCCCGGTCGCAGTTCGCCGAAATTGTTGTTGCCGTCCTCTTCATCCGGTTTCAAGGTAATGTCGGTGATTTCGTCGTTGACGTCAACTCGACCGGTGCCGCCAGGCGTGTCCTTGCCGTCGAGGAATTCCTCCGGCTGCTTTTCCCGAACGGCATAAATCAAGCAGGGATCAAGATGTCCGAATCGATAGTAACCGTTCGCGTCGGTTGTCGTTTTGCCGTAATATTCGTACAGACTCTGGTCGGGAGACGTGAGAAACGCATCCCGGTTGGCCCAGGAGATGTACCACAATTCCAGTTCAACACCGGGAATTCCCGTTTCGCCGGATTCTTTGACACCATTGTCGTTTTTATCCTCGTAAACATAACCGCTGATGCTTGCCGGAAGGCGGTTGGCGAAGTTGTAGCCGAGACCGTCCTGTCCGATTCCGACGAGAATTTCCGTGATTGTCTTCTCCGGCGGCGTCAATGTTTGTCCGCCGAGCGAACCGACTTCCTGCCTGCCGTTGAAATACTTTGCTCTTTGTGCCTCGGTCAACACCTCGATAACCCGGTATTTTTTGAGCGGATCAAGGTTTTCGAACTTGTAGAACCCGTCCTGGTTCGTTTCCCGCCGCAAACCGGTATCGACGTATTTTTGCGTGGCGTCATCCCAGACCCAAAGTTCAAGCGTTACGCCTTGAATCGGCGTTTCGGATTCCTGTCTGCGACCGTCGCAATTGTAATCTTCGTAAACGTAACCGGAAATAGAACCGCACTTCAGTTCGCCGAAGTTGTAGTCCGTGCCGTGTTGGTTCGGGCCGACGTTGATGTCGAGGATTTCGTCTCCCGGATTGACCGCTAAGCCGCCGAGCGAACCTTCCTTGTCCAACCCGTCGGCGTATCCAACCGGTTGAATTTCCGTAACGCGGTATTTTTTGAAGGGGACAAGGTTTTCAAACTTGTAAAACCCGTCCTGATTGGTGGTTGTAACGTGTCCGGTATCGACGTATTTCGTTCCGTCCCAGACCCATAATTTGAGCGTGACACCTGCGATCCCCTTTTCGCCGGTCTCTTTGATCCCGTTATTGTTGTTGTCCTCGTAGACGTAACCGCTAAGCGAACCGTTTTTCGGCGTTTGCGTAAACGGTCCGACGGCGGCGGCGGTGAGGACTTCATGCGGCGGATTCATGTCGTATCCGACGTCCGGAAGGTTAAGCCCGACATCTTTGGGATCGTTGAACCGGTCATAGAAGACAAGGTGTGCTTCGCCGACTTCGTAATCGGGATGCGTGAACGTACAAAACAGGTGCGAAAGCTCGAATTCTTTCCCTTCGACGAGAGCACTGGTTCCGTCTGTCCCATCTTCGTTAATGTTGTATTCGTCGACATCAAGCATGAATACAAACTTTCCATCCGCCAGGAAATCCGAAAACCGGATCACCAACAACTGTCCGCCATCGTCGACGGACCAGTCCTTCACGGTCACGCCCTCCGTTGCGATGATCGTAAAAGGATAGTAACCGTAAGTGCCGCCGTTTTTTCCTGCCGTATCGAAAAAACATTCGCCGGGGTCAAGTTGCCCGTTCTGGTTTTTGTCGAGATCAATTCGCAGCTCTTTGAGTTGCGTTCCTTCCGCTCCGCCGGTCCAACTGACCTGAAAGACGTCGCCGTAATAGTCCATGCCCAGCCCGGCCGGGTGTTCGTAATAGACGCTCCCGAACTGAATATCCGGCGGCGGCTCAAGTGCGTTCAAGGCAATCGGATTCACGGAAAGTGCGAGCCGTTGCTCCAGTTCTTCCATGCGAAGCTGCCGTTTGAACAAATCCTCTTTCTGTTTTTTTCCCTTTTGAGGCTGCCTGTTCGGTTGTCGGGAAGAAGACAAACCAAGTACATCGCCCCAAGTAACCTGAACCAGATGGCGGCGGATATTTTTTGAGTTTGCGTTTTTCGAACGCACTGTACGGCTTGGAGTTCCCTTCGGCATTTTTTCCTTCATCGTTTTTTCCTTCATCGTTTTTTGATGGGAAGCAGACACGGCTAATCCTTTGCAGTGGTGTGAAAATAGGGGAGATACAAGCGACTTTTACCGTCGCAAATTGCCCATTATGCGCATTTTATCGTCGTTTGGACTTGGACAGTCCACCATTCATCTACATCGGCCAAAACGAAAAATGCTTGCAAGAAAAATCTGGATAACCGGGATAATCCGCAAAATTTATCTCTTGATTTTTTGCGGAAAATTTGTGATAATTGCACGAGCAAGTGGGGAGTTAGAAGAAAATAGCTTTTCATTTTTTCATTTTCCGTCACAGTTTACTCTTTTTTTTCGTTTACAGCAATGCTAATTTCACCGCTCGGCGGCTATAGGGCCGTGAACACTTACCAAATATCTATGATGGCTACACCCTAAAAACGACAATGAAACTCACTTCCAGACAACGCATTGAAACAACTTGTCGGCACGAAGAGCCTGATATTCTGCCGGTCGACTTCGGCGGCGGCGGTCAAACGGGCTTGCATGTCGGAGTCGTCTATAAACTCCGCCAGGCTTTGAAACTCGATCCGCCGGGAACACCGGTGAAGGTTGTCGAACCGTATCAAATGCTGGGGGAAGTCGCCGACGATCTTCGTGATTACATCGGTTGCGATGCGGTCCCGCTCCAGGGAACGGGCACGATGTTCGGCTTTCCAGCCATCGAATACAAAAAATTCGTCCTGCCAGACGGGACGCCGACGCTTGTTCCGATTGACTTTAACACGGAGTTCGAACCAGATGGCAGTCTTCTTCAATATCCTGGCGGCGACCGGTCCGTTCCCGCATCAGGGGTGATGCCGAGCGGCGGCAGCTTTTTCGACGCAACGGTTCGCGTGGAACCGTTCGACGAAGCGACGTTGGTCAAAGACAACACGGAAGAGTTCGTCCTGTTCGACGACGCCTTGTTCGACCATTATCGTCGGGAAGCGGAACGCCTGTCGAAAACTTCGGACCGTGCGATCTTTTGCGGGTTCGGCGGTTTGACGTTCGGCGACATCGCCCTTGTTCCGGCAACGTTTTTGAAAAGGCCGAAAGGAATTCGTGACATTACGGAATGGTACGTCAGCACGGCGACCCGGAAACCGTTCATTAAAGCCGTTTTCGAATACCAGGCGGAAATTGCCGTTGAAAACCTCAAACGATTGCACCAGTCCGTGGGAGACCGCATCTCGGTCATCCAGACGAACGGCACCGATTTTGGTACGCAAAACGGGCCGTTTTTGTCCGAAAAAACGTATCGGGAACTTTATTTACCGTACCAAAAACGGGTTAACGGCTGGATTCATCAAAACACGAACTGGAAAACATTCATGCACTGTTGCGGAGGGATCGTTCCGCTCCTGGAGGCGATTGCGGAGGCCGAGTTCGACATTTTGAATCCCGTACAGTGTTCCGCCAGAGGGATGGACGCGAAGTGGTTGAAAAAAGAATACGGCAACCGCTTTGTTTTTTGGGGAGGGGGAATCGACACCCAAAAAACGTTGCCGTTCGGCACACCGGACGAAGTGCGGGATCAGGTCAAAGAGCGAATCGAAATCTTCGCTCCCGGCGGCGGATTCGTTTTCAACGCCATCCATAACGTTCTCGTCAACACCCCGATCGACAACATTCTCGCGGTCTTTGAAGTGCTCCGGGAATACCGGAAATAACGACCGTCCGGCGATTGTTACGAAAATCTGTCTGTTAGCGACGGGACTTGTCCCGTGCGGAAGCACAAATCAGAGCCGCGCACAATCAGAGCCGCGCACGTAGTAAGCGGTTTAAACGTTTCCGCCGGGGTCACCGCTTACTGCGTGCGCGGCTCTGATTTGTGCGCGGCCCTGATTTGTGCGCGGCTCTGATTGCATTAATCAATTCTTGTACGATTTCGTCGTAGGGGAACGAGCCGAGCAGGGTTTCGCCCCGTTTGAGATTGACCCGGTTCGGGCCGCACCAGAGACCGAAGTCGGCGTCGTCCGTTTCGCCGGGACCGTTGACACGGCAGCCCATCACGGCGATCTTGATCGGCCAATCGGCGGCGAATCGCGTCGCTTCCCGAACCGCTTCGGCCAACTCGACGAATTTTTCGTTTTCCACTCTTGCGCAACTCGGACAACTGACGATGTTAAGCCGATCCGGTTTCCATTGGTCCGGCGAAATGATCGTCCCGTTTTTAACGTTGCGCAAAATTTCCCGGCCTGCGTCGACTTCCTCCGTTTTTCTGGTGTTGGGAACGGTCAGCGAAACCCGGAGCGTGTTGCCGATTCCTTCGGCCAGAAGCGGTTCCAACGCGAGGCGGGATTTCAAAATTCCTTCCGGCGGCATTCCGGCTTCCGTAACGCCAAGATGAAGCGGAACGTCCGGCCGCAGTCGGGCAAAGGTTCGATTCGCATCAAGCACCGCAAGCGGATCGGACCCTTTCAAGGAAACGCAAAACCGGTGGAATTGGAGCGAGTCTAGAAAATCCGCATGTTCCAAAGCACTGCGTACCATCGGCGGCAGTTCGGCAACACCACGCTTTTTCGTCGGGTCCAGACTTCCGCAGTTGACGCCGATCCGTAATGCACAGTCGTACCGCGTCGCAATTTCGGCGAGAACGCGAACCTTTTCCGTCCAGGGAACGTTCGGTTCGACGTGATGCAGGTGTCCCGGATTGTAGCGGATTTTATCGACGAACGGCGCAACGGCTTCGGCAAGTCGGTAGTTTTCCTGTAAATCGACGGAAAGATTCGCGTCGGTCAGGTCCCGGATTTTCGCCAAAGCGGCGGCGTCTTGCGGCGAATCAACGGCGACCCGAACGAGGGACGCCCCATATTCGTGGAGAAGCTGACACATTTTCGCCGTTGCGAGAAAATCGGTCGTTTTCGTTGCGCACATGCTCTGGAGCGTGACCGGGTGACCGCCGCCGATGAAAATGGTTCCGATTCGAATCGCTCGTGTAGGCATGGTTTCATTGTAACTTTTTTTTCACGCAAAACAATCTGAAGTCGGTCAAAAATTTCCGGCCCCTTGCGTCCAACGTGAGGCATGTGGTAAAATACTCAAAGTGTAGGGAACAGTATAAAAATAACAATGGCAGCCGGGAACGGAGCGCAATGACCGGATCAAACAGCTGCGAAATCCGGTCACTTCACTGCGTTACGTTACCGGCTGCCATTCACAAAGTGCGGTTGTTATTTTTATACTGTTCCTTATGAAGATCAATTCGCAAAAATTTCTATTTTTTTGGGAAAGTGCAGTTCGTAATTCGTAATTAAAAAAATGACTGGTCGGGAAAGAATTTTGGCGTTGCTTCACAATCAGCCGACGGATCGTGTCGGGTTCTGGATCGGACACCCCTCCGACGAGGCAAAGGTCGATTATTGTAACCGTTGTCAAATTCCGGTCGATCCGGAATTTGCGGCCAAAGCGGCCAAAATGGGGCAAATGGAAGAGGCCGGGTTCCTCGCATCGCAGATCGATTCCCTCGATGTGCAACTCCTCGGAGAGTTTCAAAGCGACCTGCTTTGGTGCTCGCCGGAACTGGACCCGCAATCCTGGAAGCACCCGGAAGGCAAACCGATGTTCGACGTTTCCGGCGGAAAACCGCGACATTCGCTTGGCGAACCAGGCGTGTTTGCCGATTTCGAATCCGCCAAACAGGTCGAGGATTTCGATTGGCCCGACCCAAAGTACCTTGATTTTACGACGACGATTGCGCTAATCAACCAAGCGAAAAAATACGAAGTTGCAATCCTCGGCGGGATGTGGACCTGCTATTTCCATACCTTGTGCGACTTTTTCGGGATGGAAAACTATTTTATGAAGATGCACACCCATCCGGCGGTCGTTGAGGCGGCGACGGAAAAACTCCTCGATTTCTACGAACAGGCGAACACCCGGTGTTTCGAGGAAATGGGGGACAAAATCGACGTTTTTTTCTTCGGCAACGACATCGGTTCGCAGGAATCGCTGTTGATCAGTCCGAAATCGTTCGACCGATTCATTTTGCCCGGCATCAAGCGGGTCGTTGCTCTTGCCCACAAATACGGCAAAAAAGTCGCTCACCATTCCTGCGGCGCGATTTCGTCGGTGATCCCGAAAATGATCGACGCCGGAATCGACATTTTGCACCCGCTTCAGGCGAAAGCGAAAGGAATGGATGCGGAAAGCCTTTCAAAATTCCGGAACCAGCTCGTTTTTATGGGCGGAATCGACACGCAACACCTCTTGCCGTTTGCGTCGCCGGACGAGGTCAAAAAAGAGGTACGTCGGGTCAAATCGCTTCTCGGACCGCGAATCATTGTTTCTCCGTCGCACGAGGCACTCTTGAAAAACGTGACTTATGAAAACGTGATTGCCATGCGTGATGAAGCGTTTGCGACTTCCGTCTCACTATAATCACTACACCCGTAACAAATTGCCCACGCTTCTTCTTTTCTTTAGTGCAAAAAGTTTGAATTTTGTTTTTTTTGATAACGGGGAAACTATAATCGTAGGAATGGTTGTACCGACAGCCGGTTTACCTTGTATGTCTTTCTTCAACAGCCCGGAGTTACGATAATGAAAAAGGTCATTTATTCCATGATTTTCGGCGTTGCCGCCTTGTTGTTTTTCGCCTCGGTTTCCGAAGGGGCGAATTATGTTCCGCAAAAAGGATTGCTCGGTCTTTTGGGTATCGAGATTCCTGCGATGAAGTCGGCCCGATACCAAATGCGTCTCGCCGAGCAAGCCAAGCGGGAAGCCACCGAGGAAAAACTTAAAGCCGAAGCCGCTTTTGTCGAGGCGGAAAACGTTTTCAACGACGTTCGGCAGGAACGTTCCCTTGTCGAAAAGGAACTCGCCAAACTTGCCCGGGAAAAGGCGAATTTGGAAAACTTGAAAGCGGAACTTGAAAAGGCGAAAGCGGACGCAGAGGCTGCACAAGCCGAATCCGCGAAGCAAATCGAAATCGCCAAGCAGATGCGTGAAGCCGCCGAAAAAGCGACCGCCGACGCAGAACTGGCGATTGCCGCATCCAAACTGGCGGCGGAGGAAGCTCTCAAAATCAAGGCCGAAGCAGAAAAGGCCAAAGCCGAAGCGGAAAAAGCCAAAAAGGAGCAAGAGGAGCAGGAACAGAAAACCCGGGACGCGATGGAAGAACTGCAAAAAATGAAAGCCGTTCCCCCGACACCGTCAACCGGAGAAGACGTTCAAGACGACGCTCCCAAAGACGACCCGGAACCGGCTGTGTAACTCGGCTTGTTTAAGTGGTGTTCCGGTGAAGGGCCGTCGGAATACCAATTCGCTACGAATCCCTCTTGGCGTAATCGTAGGCCATGAGTTTTCCGACCAACCGGGCGGCGAGGAATTCCGTAATGATGTTTTCTCCACCAAGTGGCATGGTTTCGACAAGATCGGCACCGATCACCTGTTTTTCCTGAAACACCCGCTTGAGAATCGCAGTAACCTGTCTCCATGAAAGTCCGCCCGGTTCCGGGGTTCCGACCCCGGGAGCAAACGACGGATCGAACCCGTCCATATCAATTGTAATATAAACGTGCCCCTTTAGTCCGTACAAAATTCGGTCCAACGCAAACTGAAAATCGTCCTGGACCATTTTCGGCGTGACGATCCTGCGAATTTGTTCCGGGCACTGCTGATATTCCTCGACGGAAAAACTCCGAATTCCGACCTGAACCAAATGGGGCGTCATTTCCAGCACCCGTCGCATGACCGCAGCGTGAGAATGAACGCCGCCGGTAAATTCGTGCCGCAAATCGGCGTGAGCGTCAATCTGAAGCACGGTCAATTCTTCGTATCGCTCCCTGGCGGCTTTGACAATCGGTGCCGTAATACTGTGTTCGCCGCCGAGAAAAATCGGAAAACGGTTTTTGGAGAACAAATCGAGCTTTTTGACCGTTTCGTAAATCCGCTTCATTTGCAATTGCGGCGTTTTCGCACTCAAAATCGGCGGATGAGTCGCAATTCCTGCACGAAAATATTCTTGTAGAGTTTCCTCGTCGAAATACTCCATTTGCTCGGACACGTCCAGTATCGCCGCCGGACCTTGCGCCGTACCACGCAAAAAACAGACCGTTCCTTCGTAAGGGACCGGAACGACGTGATACCGTGCCGCCTTGGGATCCGTGTATTCTGGATCAAGCTGAAAAAATGTTTGGGATGGGGTGTAACTCACAGATTTTCTCCGATAACCAGGGCGTGAATCACGCTCGGTTCAACGCTGTTTTTCGGTGCAAAACGTTCGCTTTCCATGTACCGGAGCAGCGAAATCCGCAGCCACTGGGCCTGCGGACACTTTTCGAGGTCGTTCGTGATGTCAATCGAGCAAAACAGCAATGAACCGCGACCCACTTTTGCCTCCACGATGTTCGCCAGATGCCGATTGGTGAGCCAGTTGTCCATCATTTCGACAATCGGTTCGAACGGCCTGTCGTCAATCACCAACGTTTTCGACCGCTCGCAAAGATCGCGCCACTGCCAGTTGGCGTGGCTTTCCGTCGGGAAATCGGCCAAGGCCGGATGAGCCGGATCGCACAAAATTCCCATGCTGATCGCCTGTTTCGGGAAATGGACCGGACTCCAAAACACCGGCACAAATTTCCCTTCGATTCCCTGAATCTTGTCCAGCGGCGGATTCAACAGCACTTTTTTCCCCTCTTGCAAAGCGGTAAGTGCTTCTTCGATGGAGGTGGTGCAAACGATTTCCGTTTTCATCGGTTCCGTGACGACGGGATAGACCCAGATATTCCACTCGTTGCTCCGATTCCCTTCCGCAATCGTCAGCGACAACGTCAACTTCGTCGGCCTGGCAACCGAAGCGAGCGGCACTTCAATTTTTCCGACCGGATTCCTGGCACCAAAGGGGATGTTTTTTCGTTCAAAAATTCCTGATTGCGAAAAATTCCCGTCGGAATCCCGTAACGACCAACTTACGTCGGAGGACAGTTCACGGTCGCTGTAATTGGCCGTTTCAAACGTTGCGGCAAACGTTTCCGAATTTCGGTACACCGGCTTGTCGAACCGGGCAAGCGGTACAACAGGAGCACAAAAACGCCGGAATTCCTCGCCGGAGATTGCTCCCTTGCTGTCCCAAAACGCATCAAGCAAACCGACCAGAGCCGTTCCCTGACCGGAAAAATCGTGCAAGTCGAGCAACTGGAACCCGCTAATCGCTTCGGTTTTCATTGCCCGCTCAATCTCCTCTTTGTAGAGGATCGCCGCGAATTTCCCGCTGTTTTCGTGATAAACGGCGTCACGTCCCCCCAATCCTTTTTCTTCCATTGCCTTTTGAATCGCCATCAGGTTGAGCGGCACGAGATTTCCGGTGTACTTTTCAATCTCACGAAAATTCGGAAACACGCTGTACTGTCCGATTTCGTGCGTAATCACCGGGCAGGGAATGCCATCGAGTGCTTTCGTAAAATCCTGCGTAAAGTTGAGCGGCCATTGGTCAAAAACCCCCTGCCCTCGTACCCAGCCTTTGTCCGTCCATTGCGTTACCCAAAAATCGTTGGCGGCGTTCGTCCAACCGGTGTCCGGTTTCTGGAACGTAAAGGACGAGTTGGTGTACAGACGGCGGTTGTCCCTTTCCTTCAAATTCTGTACGATTTGGTTGAGCAAGTGGAAATTGCCGGAAATTTCGTTACCCAATGAGAGGAAGCAGAACGAGGGATGGTTGCCGTATTCTTCGAGAATGCGATAACATTCCTCATGGACAAACCGGGGCGTCGGTTCATCGTCGCCGAATGTGCCTTCCCAATAAGGGGCTTCCACTTGCAGGTAAAAACCGATTTCGTCGGCGGCTTCAAACGCCGCTTTCGGGGGACACCACGAATGGAAACGCAAATGGTTCAGCCCGTACTCTTTGGCCCGGGTCATCAGTTTGAGCCAGGCTTCTTTGTCCGTCGGCGGGTATCCTTTGAGCGGGAAAATGCAACATTCAAGCGTTCCCCGCAGGAAGAGCGGTCGCCCGTTGATTTGCAGCCGGGCATTGTCGTTGGTGAGGCTTCGCAATCCGAATTTGACAACCTTTTCGTCGTTGCCGAGATTGGATTCCAGCGTGACCACCGCTTCGTAAAGGTGCGGTGAAAATTCGTCCCAGGGTTTCGCGTCTGGAATCAAGCGAGGAATCGAAATGGTGAAGCCGGATGAGTTACTGAGAGATTTGAACGAAGATTCCTGAAGCTCATGGTTTTGACCTTGACCGTCCCGAACGACTGCCTTAATTTTTCCCTCAAATGGAACACCGACAGGTTTGGCAAGCCGAACACTGATGCCGCAATAGGTCTTTTCGAGGTCGTAACATTTCCCAAAAGGATCGGAAACCGTGGGACAGGGAGAAACGTTCACAGACTCGATTCGCACGTTGTCTTTTGCCGTCAGGGAGATTTCGCCCAGGACGCCGTTCCACATCGTTTGCGTTTCGTTGGTGTAGGCGTGCGCCATATCTCTGGTGGACATATCGTACTGTTTTCGATTGTCGATGCGCAGCGCAAACACATTTTGACCGGGCTGGAGGTATTCCGTTACGTCAAAATAGTGCGGCGTGGTCAGACTCTCGTTGCGTTGGAGCGTTCCGACCCGTTTGCCGTTGATCCAGAGTTGCGATACCCAGAGCACCCGTTCCAACTTGAGCGTAACATGTTTTTCGGCCCAATTTTCCGGGATGTCCACCGTCCGCTTGTACCATGCCGCGCCGACGTAATCGAACTTGCGTTTCAGGTTCAAGAGCACTTCGCGGTTGTTGATGTCCGGTTCGAGTGCAAGCGGATCGCCGTATCCGCCGTCGCACAATGTTCCCGGCAACGAAATGGTGTCATCAAAGTCTTTGGAGAACCATTTTTCCTTGACTCCGACATCTTCGCGGTCAAGAGCAACCTGCCAGGTTCCGGCAAGCGATATTTCGTTTTCCGCCCGCAAGGAGGAACCGAGGATCGTGGCGACAATGATGCCTGATACTAATACAAATGTTCTCATAATTTTCAAGACTGTTTTTGCGTGTACCTGAATCAGAGCCGCGCACGCAGTAAGCGGTCACATCGGTGAACGTAAAACCACACATTCCGTGCGCGGCTCTGATGGAGTCCCCTTCAGACTTCCTGAACAATCAACTAATCACTCCGTCCGGGAGGAATCGTCCAGTTTATATCGTTTGATTTTGCGGTCCAGGGTTGTCCGTTCAATTCCAAGCGTTCTTGCCGCAAGACTTTTGTTCCACTGGGTATGTTCCAATGTTTTTTGAATGTGGACTTTCTCCGCCTGTTCCAACGTGGTCGGTTCGAAGAGATCGGTTTTCGCAGAGGGTTTTTGAATGCCGGATTCGCCCGTCGTGCTCAAGGAACTGAGTAACAAATCCTGTTCGTAAATCCACGGTGGGGAACCGAGTACAACGGACCGTTCGACGACGTTTTTCAACTCCCGAACATTTCCCGGCCAACGGTGGGCCAGCAAGGCGTCCATTGCTTCCGTGGAAAAACCTTGATATTTTCGTCCGGTTTCTTTGGAGTATTTTTCCAGAAAGTATTTGGCCAAAACGGGAATGTCATCCGTTCGTTTGCGAAGCGGCGGAACGACAATTTCCAACACCCGAAGCCGGAAAAACAGATCATGTCGAAAACGTCCCTCCGCGACCTCCCTTTCGAGGTCCCGGTTCGTTGCGGCAATCACCCGCACATCGACGGAAATCGGCGTATTTCCGCCGACACGCTCAAACGGGTGTCCTTCCAGTACACGGAGCAGTTTCGATTGAAGCGAGACCGGCATTTCACCGATTTCGTCCAAAAACAGAGTTCCGGTATGCGCGGCTTCAAATTTCCCGATTTTACGCTCGGTCGCCCCGGTAAACGCCCCTTTTTCGTGTCCGAACAGTTCGCTGGCAAGCAAACTTTCGGCAACCGCCGCACAATTCAGACAGACCAACGGTCGGGAACGCCTTGCACTGGCGAAATGGACCGCTTTGGCAATAAGTTCCTTGCCGGTTCCACTTTCACCACGAATGAGCAAGGAGGCTTTCCCCTCGGCGGCACGCGAGATCAAATACGCCACTTTTTTGAGCGGCGTACTGAGACCGATGATCTCCGTGTCCGCATGGAGCATTTCGCGTAAATTGAAATTCTCTTTTCTGACCTGATTCAAATGCGCCGTCAATTCTTTTTGCCGGTTCAACTGCCTCAGTGCAACGGCAACGGTATCGGCAACGGCCAGGGTATACTCCAAGTCGCCCAGTCCCAAACTCTGGTCGTCGGCGGACGTGTACAGATGGATAAGCCCGAGAATATCGTTATCCCGCCGAATCGGTGCGGCTAACGTATTGTTGATACGACCGCCTTCCCACGGCATATCCGTTTGCTCATCGTCGGAGAGGCTCAATTGTTCGTTCACCAACACCGCTTCTTTCTTTTCGAGCGTGGCTTTGGCCAAAGGTTCGGAAATCGGAACATAATTCGCCTCGCTGTTGGTCACATTGGCAATGAGCCGTAAGTCGACCGCTTCGAGTAGTACCTTGGGCTTTTCGGTATAAGGAAAGAGCCAAAGTCCGGCACCGGTCCCTTCCGTTGCTTTGATGAGACCTTCCAGTGCAAGTTTGGCAACGACATCAACTTCTCCGGCACTCCCGAGAGAAAAGGCAAGTTGGCACAGATCAGCTGCTCCATATCCGGATTTTGTCCTGTTATGGGCCATTCTCTCCGCATCGTCCCCCTCCTCTTTTTCCTTCTCCTTTTCCAGAAACGACGTTTTATTTCGATGGTGAACAATCGTTGCCGGATCGAACTCTCGCGGAAGAGGAGCCACACCGGAATCGTGAGAAATGCCGAAAACACCGGTGCCGTGAGTCTGGTAGTCATCTTCGTCCTCGTTGCCGGGAATCGGTCCGACCTCGAATAGCAAGACGGAATGTCCGATCTGAATCGCACTGCCGGGCAAAAGAAGCATCTGTGTTGAAAGAGGGTTTCCATTAAGGGTTGTTCCGTTTCGACTTCCCATGTCCCTAATGAACCATTGCCCATCGTTCCATTGGACGGTGGCATGATAGCGACTGCACCGGTCGTCCGTGAGGACGATGTCATTATCCGACGACCGTCCAATTCGCACCTCTTCTCCCGGAACGAGTGGAAAGACGGACTTCTTATTGCCATACTGGCTCAGTAGAAGGTAAGCAGAATTTTCACTCATCGATTCACCCATGCCCTTGTATTCAACAAAAAGACGACCGACAGGAACCGCCGTCGCACCACATACACCGAAACATACCACAAATTATAGCACAATATAAGGACAAATGGTGATTTTTTCAGCAAGTCGTCCAAATAATAAACTTTCTCTCTATGTTATATTTTACAGGCGTTATTGTCAATATTACAATTTTATTTTGCGGGGAAGTCACAGGAGGATTGCAAAGTCCCTGGGAACGCAGGCTTCCAGCCTGCGCGAAGGTTGCGGAATGGAGTCTCTGCCCTGCGCAGGTAGGATGCCTACGAACTCACTGGCAGGCTGGAAGCCTGCGTTCCCAGGAAAAAAGCGACTTTGCAATCCTCCTGGGGGAAATCATCGTCACTGGGAAATTCCTCTTGGACGGTTTGCAGAAATTGCTCTTGGTTTTTCACTTGGGAAATCAAACTGCGGAAACGCCGTGCTCCCGGTTTGCCCAAAGCGTAATCGCAAGCGTATTTTCTCATCAGGATCACCGCCAGCGAGTCGCCGAACCGCTTTCGGACCAGTTCGTAATGCTTGAGCAGAATTTCCCGCTGCTCGGCAAGCGTCGGGTCGGGTTCCGGTTCTTTTCCGTTGAGTTTTTGCCAAATTTGCCGGAAAATCCAAGGGCGGCTCAATCCTCCGCGACCGATCATAACGCCGTCTATCGGGTAATCCCGAAGTCTTGCAATTGCGTCGTCCGCCGTCTTGATGTCGCCGTTTCCCACGAGCGGGATACGCCGAAGATACGGTTTAATCCTTGCAATCGCGTCCCAATCGGCGGTTCCTGAGTACATGTCCTGGGCTGTGCGGCCATGAACAAACAGGGCTGCCGCTCCCGCTTCTTCCACGGCGACGGCGACTTCGGTTGCGTTGATCGTGTCCCGTGTCAAACCGAGCCGAATTTTCGCGGAGACCGGAACCGGTTGGCAAGCGGCGGCAACGCGACAAACGATTTCGGCGATTTTTTCCGGTGTTTTCAGTAAAAAAGAACCGCTGGCACTTTTTCCGGCGATTTGCCTGGCCGGGCAACCGAAATTCAAATCAACCAAACTGACCCGATAATCGTGAGCCAAACGCCCGCCAAGTTCGGCAAGCGTTCCCGGATCGTTGTCCCAAATCTGCACGGCCAGCGGTCGCGGCTCGTCCCGAACACCCCAAAGCCGATCCGGGTGTTCTTCGCCCCGCTTTTCCAATTCGACGAACGACCGGGCACTGACCATTTCCGTTGCAATAAGTCCCACGCCGCCGAAAGAACGAAGCATTTCGCGGTAAGCGTAATTGGTGAAGCCCGCCATCGGAGCCGAAAAAACCGGCGGATCGATGCGCAAAGGGCCGATGGAAACCGGAGGAAAGGAAAGCAACACAGAGTCTGAAGGGCTCAGAAAATATACTTGGACACGTCAACGAACCAGCCCCAATCAGAGCCGCGCACGGAGTAAGCGGTTTTCACGTTACCACCGGGGGGACCGCTTACTGCGTGCGCGGCTCTGATTGTGTGCGCGGCTCTGACGGGGTTTACGGTTAGCGAAAAATGGCAACGGATTGACGTTGAACAGGAATTGCCCAATTTACCGTTCATTAATCAGTTTAACGGCATCGGCGTCGAGCGGCATGATCCAGTATTCCTGGAAGTAATATCCCTGGTCGCCGCCGCCGTGAAGTTGCAGGCCGGTTTTGCCTTCTTTCGCACACTTTGGATCGATCACATCGACGATTTTTTGTCCGTTAAGGAACGTAACGATATGGTCGCCGATTGCAACGGTTCCGACGTCGTTCCACTGTTTCGGTTTAAGTACCTTTGCAACCGCCGCTTCAGTTTCCGGGGTCTTGGCAACCCAACCGCGTCCTTCGACTTCCCAGAGATTGCAGCAGGCATTGAGATCGGCGATTTCGCACTGAAATCCTCTGAGCCAATACGGTTTATCGACTTCCGTTGCCCGGAAATAAAGACCGCTGTTGCCGCCGATTTCTTTGAACGAAACTTTCACGGCGAAATCCTTGTACACATCTTTGCTCAAAAACATTCCGTCCCGAGCTTCGCCGGACGGCGTTGTTCCAAGAAGCGAACCGTCTTCCTGAATTTCCCATTTGCCGGATGGTTTCTCCTCGACCGGGCCGTAGGTTTTGTTGGAATAAAGCGAAATCCACGGAGTCGCCGGAAGTTCTTTGACCCGGATGTTGCGCCAGTGAACGACGCCCTGATTGCCGGCGTGAACCTGGAGTCCGAAGAAACCGTCGTCGCACAGAATATCGACGAAATCGGCTATTTTTTCACCGTTGACCCAGGTTTTAATCGATGGGCCGACGCATTGAATTTCCACTTCGTTCCAATCGGTTGCGTTGAAAAGTTTTTTCCCTTTTTCGGACGCTTCTTGTTCTTCGGGAGCGTCAATCCAAACGCCCCGACGCCCTTCGTCGTAAACCTTTCCGGAATTTCCGGTGGTCGCAAGTTCGTATTGATACCCGTAAACGACGCTGATTTCGTTGTCGCCCTGTTGTTGTTTGCGAACGTTACTACGGAATTGAATCCCAGAATTGCAATCGACTTCGAATTTCATTTCGCACTTGAACACGAAGTTCATGTATTTTTTTTCGGTACAGAGGAACGTGTTGTGTCCCGGTCCCCGTCTTCCGGTGATTTTTTCTCCGTCGAATTCGAAGGTCGCATCGCCGCCGTATTTGACCCAGCCGAACTGGGCTTGTCCGTCTTTCGTCCAAGTGAGACCTGATTTTTCAGGCATAAGGCAAGTGAAACCGTCCTCGGCAAACGCCGGGGCGGAAAGGAAAGCAAGCAAACATAAAGCGATGAGCTGTTTCATGGGCGAAGTTCCTGTGAAAATAAAAGGAAAGGGGGTGGAAAACGTAACAGCCGACAATTGTATCATTTTCCATCGCGAAAAAAAGAGACCGCGAAGAGAGCCCCTGTTCGAAGGTGCCAGGAGGATTGCAAAGTCCCTGGGAACGCAGGCTTCCAGCCTGCGCGAAGGTTGCGGAATGAAGTCTCCGCCCTGCACAGGTAGAATGCCTACGAACTCA
>Ga0209628_10000096_pt1 | contig 46211 bp, 28 predicted proteins | sample TergutCu122P4_FD_187285 | JGI IMG/M metagenome (GOLD analysis project Ga0209628, IMG submission 187285) | Cubitermes ugandensis P4 segment gut microbial communities from Kakamega Forest, Kenya - Cu122 P4 (SPAdes) (version 2) | ecosystem: Host-associated > Arthropoda: Insects > Digestive system... | reverse complement strand
CAAAGTCGGGATAGGCAAACGACTGCCTGCCAAAGCCTGCTTGATCCATCCAGCTTTGCTCGATACAGCCGGCTGCAATATTAGCCCCGAACTCACGAAACCAGCTAAAACCCGTCCCAACAATCGTCATTTCGGGAGCGGCGTCTTTCATCTCTTTTATTATATAAAGCATTCGCGCCGCCGATTCGATGGGGTGTTCGGGCGCTTTTTTAAATCCTATATCTGCCGGACGGCCAATATGGGGGTTGAAGTACGGATTGCCGGTTGTGATATTTACTAAATGTACACCTTTTTCCCACAACAGTTGTATCAGTCGTCGCGGTTCGTCCAATGCAGGAAAGCCGTTTGCGTCCGTACCCCAGCCGTATGGATAAGGAATAGCATCGTAAGCGTTGAGTCTGACAGCGATGTCTATGTCTACGTGGACTTTCACCTTGTCGATGATGTTTAGTAAGAAGCGTACACGGTTATCGAAGCTGCCGCCATACCATCCTTCACGGGTATGTGCCGATAGCAGCTCGGAGATAAGGTAACGGTGACAAGACTTGATATCAACCGCATCAAAACCGGCTTCCTTTGCTAAAAGCGCTGTCTCTACAAAGCTATCCTCTAAATTTTCTAACTCTTCGTCGGTAATCAATCGTCTGTTTGGGTTTGAGACCGGGTCGAGGATGGGGTTCTCCGCTACGGCTACAATAGCGGTAGCGCCGGGATAAGGCTTACTGTATCTTCCTGCATGGGTCAGTTGGAGAATAGTATAGGGGCTTTCTTTTGCTTTCAGCTTTTTGAAGGCCGGCAAAGTGTTCTGGTTCAGGTAGAGATGCCGGGCATTGCCGCGTCCTTCGTTGCTGATAGCACAGGCTTCGACCCATAGCAACCCCGCTCCTCCGGCGCTCAGACGCTCATAACGGCGGAAAGTGAGTTCGGTGGGGGCGCCTGCTGCTGTGCCGTCACAACCCTCCATGGGGTGATTGACTAAACGGTTAGGTAATAGCTTACCGTTGAGCTTAGAAGAGGTTTTCAGGGCAGCTAAACTTTCCGAAACAGGCAATTCAACGTCTGCCCTGGTTATGTCTTCTTTGAGTTCATCTAAATGACGGTAATTAAATTTTTTATGCTCCATTTTGTACTTAAAATAATTTGCAAATATAGGGGTTATTGGGGGGAATACAAAATTTTGGTGAGATAATATTTTTAAAACACAGTGGACACGGAGGGGCACGGCAGAGTTACACAGAGATTTTTTTTGGTAAAAAGAATAAGTTTTTCTACTTTTGCATAATTTTATTGGACTTTAAAAAAGAAATTACATGAAACAGAAAATGACCCGGAGGGATTTCCTCCAAAAGAACGCATTGATGGTTGCGGGATTAACCATCGTACCGAGTAGTGTTTTAGGCAAAATGGTTGGCCATACGGCGCCATCCGACAAGCTGAATATCGCCGGCATCGGCGTAGGCGGCAAAGGCGTTCATAACCTTCGCAATATGTCGTCGGAAAATATTGTGGCTATTTGCGATGTGGATTGGGGCCTTTGCAGCAAGATTTTTGAGGAGTTCCCCAATGCGAAGAAGTTTTACGATTACCGTGAGATGTATGACAAGATCGGGAAAGAGATCGATGCGGTGGTGATAGCAACGCCCGACCATACGCACGCACTGATAGCTTCGCAGGCTATCGTTATGAACAAACATGTCTATCTGCAAAAACCGCTTACGCACTCCGTTTACGAATCGCGTTTGCTTAATAACCTGGCAAAGAAGTACCGCGTCTGCACCCAGATGGGCGACGAAGGGGCTTCGGGGAGAGGTTTCCGGCAGGTTGCCGACATCATCTGGTCGGGCATGATTGGCGAAGTGACAGCAGTAGAGGCATTTACCGACCGTCCTATCTGGCCGCAGGGTATCAACCGTCCGAAAGAAACGCAAACACCTCCCTCAACACTTAATTGGGATTTGTTTATAGGGCCGGCTAAGATGCGTCCGTACCACAGAGCGTATCATCCTTTTGTATGGCGCGGCTGGTGGGATTATGGAACAGGGGCGTTAGGCGATATGGCATGTCATATCATTCATCCGATATATCACGCGCTGAATTTGGGGTATCCCGATTCCATTCAAAGCAGTTCAACAGTTGTGCTTCCGGATTGCGCCCCGCACGCTGAAAGGGTACGTTATACATTCCCCGCGCGGGGTACGATTGGAAGCGCCAAAGTACCGCTTCCCGAAATGACGTTAGACTGGTGCGACGGCGGTTTGAAGCCCCCCCGTCCGAAAGGCCTGCCCGACAATATTAAACTTGGGCTGGGCGGTACTATCTATCATGGGACCAAAGATACCCTCATCGTTAGCGATCGCACTAATTTACTGTCAGGCAGAGACATCAGCAATGTGGCATCTCAGCAACGGGTCATTGATATTTCGCATGAGATGGATTGGGTACGCGCCTGTAAAGAAAGTGCTAACAACCGCGTTAAGCCGGTATCCGATTTCGACGAAGCAGCGCCGCTCAACGAGATGATAGTGGCAGGCGTCGCTTCAGTGCGTCTGCAAAGCCTTGGCAAAACGCTCCAATGGGACGGCGCCAATATGCGCTTCACCAACATCAGCGCCGACGAGACCATCAGAGTAGGCGAAGAAACACTCAACGCCAAAGCCTTCGCCGAAGAACTCATCAAACATACCTATCACAATGGGTACAAACTGATAGAAAGCTAATGCACATTATTGCCTGATATATTTTTCAATACTTTTCGACAAGTCAATTGAATTATAACTTCTCGTGAAGTGAAAATCATTAGCGATTACTTCTCCATCTTTGCCAATTAGTAAATATCTCGGAATACCGTTAAATTTGAATAACTGACGCAATTGGTTCCATTCAGAATCGGTAAGCAACACGCTGTTGTACAGTCCCAATTCTTGAACCATCTGGTCGTAACGGTCTTTGGGCGTATCGCCACAAAGATATAACAGGGCCAGATCGGGGCTGTTCTTTAGTTTCTCGCGATCTACAGTCATATCTTTGATGCCTTGAATGCAGGGACCGCACCAAATTGCCCAGAAATCAACAATTACTGTCTTACCTTTATAGGGTTCGATTATTTTTCGAAACAGGTCGGTTGCTTTTCCTTCAGGCAAAGTATAACCCGAACTCTCGAATCTGTTGACATACACACTTTCGGCCTCCTCTTGCAGCAATGGGTATGTTATCAGGTTGGATTTGATGTATTCCAAGTAAATGCGAGCTGTTGCTTTATCAAATTTTGTGGTCATCAAACTTTTCAGCGATCTAACCAATGCTGTTTGATAAAAGAAGCCGGCTTGAAGACCGTTTTTTTCTAAATCTTTCGCTTTTGACATCCAATTACTAATTTCCTCGAAAACCTTGATTTTTGCCGGAAGGTCGGGATATTTTTTTTCAATATCGTCAATATTTTTTGTTAATAATTCAAGTTTTTCCTTGTTCTCTGCCAAATGCCGGTTTCTCAAACTGTCGTAATTTTCTCTGAACGCTCTTATATCCATTCCTTCGGGCACTCTAAGAATTTGAAGATTATTTCTCTCGTTCATCAGTTCAACGTATCTTTTCGTATCATCATTTTCTTCCACTAACCCTGATTTTAAAAAGCTATCTTCTATTTTACCACCAGAAACAAAACGACCTCGGAAAATATCACTATATTCGTAACGGTTGATAAACCCACTGAACTCATTTGAAGCAGTCACTATCGGCTCATCGGGTATTGCCTTAATAAAGTCATAACGTCCGGTGTGACTGGCAGTATCTCTGATAAGCATACGTATTCCGGTAGCAGTGTCTACCAGAGCGTTTTTCATTTGCAAATCATCCATCTGATTAAATATCAAGTACCCATAAACCATTAGTATTTCGTTTTTGATCAATTGTTTCGTCAGGGGCAAGTATTCTTTTTGTTTCAATGTTTCATCTAACACTAACATCAGGGAATCTTTTAACGATGTAAAGAATGAAATCATAGATTCGACATTGTCAAAAGCTTCACTTGAGTTGATCATCTCCATTTTTAACCGATCTAACTCGAAAAGTTCATTGTTGAGCCTGCCGGTTACGCCGGTAAAAAATGATTTTCCTGAGGTAAAGTTTTTATCTTCCAAATCGAAAACTAATGCAGTAGTCAGACCCGGTTCAAAATAGGGCGTTAAACGAGTACCACCACTCATAATATTGCCTATACATAAGAAGGGTCGTGTTGGAGCGCTTAATTCCATTTCTACCTGAAACCATCCCGTACTGTCCGGTTCTATGACGTATGGCATGTCTTCTCTCGTAAATTCATTTTCAAGATACACAATCCCCGAAACCTCCGAGAGCATGTTTGGATGATACCCTTTGATATATCCGGCAAATCGCACTTTGTTGCCAAAAGCGAAAGAGCTTTCCGGATTGGGTTCTTGTCGGGCATCAGCCGCGATAAGCTCATATAGTCTCTTCTCATTTAGTTGGTCATTACCATAAAGAGTTGCAAAAGTGGATAATAAAATGATGATATAAATTGATAATCTTCTCATAAAGAAAAATATTTTAGTTTGATTCGGCAAAAGTAATAAAAAACTCTATATTTCGTGTTGCACACAATTTTTTTTATAGAAAACTAAAGTTGATTCTTGTTGTGTCGCTTTTGAATTTGATGCTTAATGCGGCATCCTTGTTTTTAGGCAACCAATAAATCGTACCGGTTTCAGGCGGCGTAATCTCAAAAGAATGATTGTTCTTGCTGCCGGAATAGTTTCTAACATCTATATCGCAATCCTTTACTCTCCAGTTAGTGACTATGTCCAAATCAATATTAATCGTTTTAGCAGTGCACTTGGTTACTAACAGTTTTTGTTTAGACTCGGGTTCGATAACATGGGCTTTGCAGGAATCGATGACAATCTCTCCGGTAGAATAAATCTTAATGCTGTCGGTTTCCAAGTTTTTGATTTGTGTTCGAAAGGCGCTTATCATGTTGATAACATTCACGTTAGCCGTATGCAGGTAAAGGTTCAAGCCTGAAAAGGAAACTCCATATCTAAACTTTTTGTTGTTTTTATCCAATACTTCTTCTTGTTTATCATACTTTAAAGCTATCGCATCTAAGTTGATTTGGAAGAAAAGCGTGTCATTGTTCTTTCGGTACGTGATGAATTCCCGTAACTCACTGGAAACAAACAGTTTGTCTTTATCCTCTTCAGATGTTGGCGGCTTGATAAATAAATCATTGTTGTTATTAGATAACCATACATTATAATTATCTGTGTTCGATTGATCTAACACCTTTTCAAACACAATGACCCGCGAGGTTTCAATAAGGATACCTGTTAATTCGGTTTGAGGGAGTTGTATTGTTGGCGCATAAGAGCTCCTGTTATAATTCTTCCTGTCAGAAAAGGAGTAGCCGATGATTGGCAAAAGGCATAATAAGAAAATAGACAGGATGATGCCGATAATAATTTTTGTTGTAAGTCTCATATTAATGCTTGTTTTGTTGATTACAGTAGGCGTCGTATAACGCGACGATGTCGTTGATAGGGATTTCGAGCAGATGAATTTGTTTGAAGAAATCATACATCTCGTTTTGTAAAAAGTAGGCTTTACGCATGGAATGGATTTTCTCGCCTGCGCCGGGCGCTACGAAATAGCCTATCCCGCGTTTGTTAAAAATGATACCTGACGCTTGCAGGTGGTCAAACGAGCGCATAACGGTGTTAAAGTTCACCTCAACCATCGCTGCATATTCGCGAACCGACGGGATGCGCTCTTCTTCTTTGTATTCGCCGAGTAGAATCAGGTCGTTGATTCGCTCGGCAATCTGAAGGTATATGGCTTTGTTTTCCTTGAAGTTCATACTCATAACCTTTTAATGATTTCCGATTCTTTTATCCTGAAATAGGCAAGCGTCCAAAATGTCAAAGTGAATACCGACAGGATGACAGTAACTAATACGAGCGCTTGTTGTTCATTCATTTTTTGATTGATTTCAAGTGAATTCATTACACGATAAAATCCTTCCATTTCGCCGTAAAAAAGGAGTATTGTCCAGCGACAAATCAGGATAAAAGCCGCAATGATAGCAGCACAGAAAGAAAATGTTTTGATAAATGACCACTTCTCCCAATAGGTTGAGCCTAATAAGAATACCGATTGTGTCAGTAAATAGAGGCTTGAGAAAAAGAAAAAAACGCTTGCCGGCATTACATGTTCCGACGAGTATTCACTTTCAGTCGTGACCAATTTGGTCAGGTCTATAAAATGAACGTCAATCTCTGGATAAATAGCCGAACATATCGCTACCCGCAAAACATCAGCTATCCACAAAGCTGTAAAAAACGTCAGAATAAACCCAATCGTTGTGATAATCCAACGGACTAAATATTTCTCAAGGTTCGACGCCGGACTGATTAACCAGGCAATTCTATTCAGCTTATTGCTCATGGGCGAGGTAAATGTGGAGGCAAACCAGACGCCGGCTACAAAGAAAAACATGGAAAGAAAGATAAGCAAATCTTTAAGGTATAAATTTTGTTTTGAATTGTAATAACTCATTGAATAAAAGACTAAGAACAGCGCTAACAACCCCAACATTGTAAGGAACATCAGCGAATAACGCTTGCCGTTTTCAATCAAATCTTTCCTGAAAGTCAAACCGAATCGTTTGATGTCAAATGTATTATTCATAATTGTTAATTTTTAAAGTTAAACAAAGCGTTCATTTTTTCCGGGTTCTCAAGCGTCGCATTAAAGAGCGTTTCAAGGTTGAGAACGGTCTCTTCCTCGCCGTTGTTTGGCAGCAACGCATTAAATCCTTGGAATGAAGTGGATACATACAGCGCTTTTTCGGTATCAACCTGATTGGCGCCGTTCACAAAATAGAGCTTGCGGCAGACGTCTTCGGAGGAAGCGTCTAATAAGATAGTGCTGTTCTCGATGATGACGACATGCTCGATAAGTTTCTCAATATCCAACACCTGGTGTGTCGAGATGATAATCGTCCGCTCGTCGGTCATGTTAGAGGCGATAAATTTTTTAAACCGGCTTTTGCCTGGGATATCCAAGCCATTCGTCGGCTCATCTAATAACAAAAGCGAAGTGTTGGTAGCCAAGGCAAAACTCAAGAAAACCTTTTTCTTCTGCCCCAAAGATAAGGCAGCTAAATTGACGTTCAGGTTGTCGTCCAATTCAAAAAAGGCAAGGTTGTTGCGCAACTGCTCTTCGCTGAACTTGGGATAAAACGGTTGGTTGATAGACATATACCTTTTAAGAGGTATATCCGGTAACATAAAATCCTCTGGAACGATAAAGAGGTCGTTCAAGACAGAAGGCAGGCGTAGCGACACGTTAGCGTCGTTGTACACGATTTTTCCCTTGTACGGTTGCAATAACCCGGTCATCAGATACAGCAAGGTGGACTTGCCGGCGCCGTTTTTCCCCAGCAGCCCATACACCTTCCCGTTTCCAAAGGCGCAAGAGAAATCCTGGAACACGGTTTTTTTCCGGTACTTAAAAGTAATTTCTTCTACTTTAATCATAATCAATCTTTTTAATAATTAGTTACTTAACTTTAAAATATTAGTATATTAGTATAATATTACACCGCAAAGATACGGACTTTTTTTATATCTCCAAAAAAAAGTGATTTTTTTTTACAAATGAAATTATCAATTAAAGTATCAAAGGCAAAAGCGAGGGATGAAGATACCCGCACATTGATTTTTTATTTCAAACAAGTGCTTTTACCAAAAAAAACAGTACTTTTGTCAGTTAAAAACCATTGCGAATGGCAATTTTATAGCTTTCAAGTTATGGAAACGAAGTATCTGCGTTTCGACCTTGTCGTTCTTCAAACCGATTCATTTACTGGATATGATTGAGATGAACCTTATTCTGGAAGGCGGCGCGATGCGCGGCATGTTTACCGCCGGCGTGTTAGACGCCTTCGACGCGAAAAATCTGTTATTTGAGCATGTCATCGGTGTTTCGGCAGGCTCTTGCATGGGGGCGTCCTATATTAGCCGTCAAAAGGGGCGCAGCCGCAATATAACACTGACCTTTCGCCATGACCCGCGTTATATAAGCTGGCGAAACCTGCTGAGCGAAGGTAATCTTTTTGGCGCAAAGTTTGCCTACGAAGAGATACCGAACAAACTTATCCCTTTTGATTATCACACTTTTGAGCAAAGCCCACAGCGTTTTGTAACAGTAGCAACCGACTGTGCGACCGGACAGGCGGTCTATCTAAAAAACGATACGACCGAACACAAGGCTCATATGATACAGGCTATCCGCGCATCCGCCAGTATGCCTTTTCTCAGCAAACCTGTCTCTATTGAAAACATGCGTTTAATAGATGGTGGCATTGCCGATTCTATTCCCCTTGAATATGCGATACGAACCGGACATGCTAAGAGTGTTCTTATACTGACCCGTCCCAAAGGCTATCTCAAGAAAACGAAAGGCTCTGCGGGCTTATTCAAATTGTTGATGCCCCGTTACCCGCAATTAGCAGTGGCCTTATACCGGCGTCCCGAACAATATAACCGCTCCTTAGCGCTGGCGGAACAAATGGCAGCCGAAGGCAAATGTTTGATAATTTATCCACCGGCAGATATGAAAGTAGGCCGATTAGAAGGCAACCTTAAAAAGCTCGATGCGCTATATCAGGCAGGATTTAAAGCAGGAATGGCGTTAGCGGAGAATATTTAGCTATCTTTGTACGGTAAACGCAAACTATTAAAACCTGTTAAGTTATGAAACGTATTGATTTAATGCTATTTAATATAGCTATAATTATTTTGCTGTCCGGTTGCGGACCAAAGCAAAAAGAAGTCACAACGCTAATTCCACCTGTTTTTGGGACAGAATACGGCGAAAAAATCCAAAAAGACGAGCTGACCCGTTTGTTTATCTCACCGCTGCGGGTTATCTGGAAAAATGGAAGTGTTACTAATGAGGCGGTTTTGCTCAAGCCGGGTAATAGCCAAACCGTACTTGGAACGAAAGATATGTGCGCGATGCGAAGCGCTGACAAAGATACAGCGTCGCTACTGCTCGACTACGGCAAAGAGTTGCACGGGGGTTTGCAGTTAGTGATGGGTAGCTCTACCCGACGCGAGCCATCATTAGTGCGTATCCGCTTCGGCGAATCGGTCGGCGAATGTAACAGCGAGACGTTAAACAGCGAGTGGAAAGTGGGCTACGCCACCGACGACCATGCTAAACGGGACATCGTCCTGGAAATCCCACGCGACGGACTGATAGTAATCGGCTATACAGGTTTTCGTTTTGTCCGCATCGACCTGCTTCAGCCAAATGCTACTATCCACCTGAAAGAAGCCCGCGCTATCCTGCGTTACAGGGATATACCCTATCTTGGTTCATTCAAATGTAATGACGAGCGGCTCAATGAAATATGGAAAACAGGCGCATATACCGTTCACCTGAACATGCAGGAGTATCTATGGGACGGTATCAAACGCGACCGGCTGATATGGCTTGGAGATATGCACCCTGAGTTATCGACCATCGTCCGCGTTTTCGGCGCTAACGAGGTGATACCCAAAACACTCGATATGGCTTGCGAACTCTTCCCGCTGCCCGCATGGATGAATAACATGAGCGCCTACTCGCTGTGGTATCTGATTATCCATAAGGATTGGTATCAATTCAGCGGAGACCTCGATTTTTTGAAGAGGCATAAAACGTATATCTTAGGTTTGATAGACCAGATTGATAGCAGAATCAACGAAAACGGGACGGAAAACCTATCCCGCTCGCGCTTTTTAGACTGGCCTTCGTCGCCCAACAGCGAAGGCGTCGAAGCGGGCTACCGCGCATTGATAGTATGGGCGATGCAGGATGCCGAAAAACTATGCCGTCTGTTGGATGCACCCGAACAAACAACGAAAGCCCAACATTGTATTGAGAAGATGAACAAGTCAGTTAAAGACCATAACAACCTGAAACAGGCGGCGGCGCTGATGGCTATTGCTGGACTGATGGAGCCGGTAAAAGCCTGCAACGATGTTGTCTCTGTTGGCGGCGCAAAAGGCTTTTCGACGTTCTACGGCTATTACATGTTGCAGGCGCAGGCGTTAGCCGGACAACACCTCTCAGCACTCAACATCATACGGCAATACTGGGGCGGGATGCTCGACATGGGCGCGACAACCTTTTGGGAAGACTTTGATTTGGACTGGACAGCAAATGCCGCACGCTTAGACGAACTGACACCCCCAGGTAAGAAAGACATCCACGGCGACTTCGGCGCCTATTGCTATCCCGGATTTCGACACAGCTTCTGCCACGGATGGGCATCAGGCCCAACAGCCTGGATGACGGAACATATCTTAGGCGTCAAGGTCTTGGCACCGGGCTGCAAGGTCATTCAGATAACTCCTAACCTGTGTGACTTAGAATGGGTTGAAGGCACATTCCCAACCCCTTACGGCATCGTGCATATCAAACATACAAAGGACAAAAACGGCCAACTATCCTCCAAAATTTCCGCCCCCCGCAGCATTAAAATAATAAAATAATGCACCCTCCCCCCTCCTTTAGCGTTAGTCCACCTCGCTTGGTGCAAGTTTGCCCCTACATGGCGCAACTTGCTCCAAAGTATCTTATCTTCCTGCTTTTGATTATCTTTTCCAGTAAAATGTTTTCTCAAAACCGACCTAAAGAAGGAATCGTCCAATGTGCTATTACCGGCCTCGTTCAGGAAATATCGAAAGATGATTCCACAGGAATACCCTTATCTAACGCAAATATCCGCTTGCTTAACGCCTCCGACAGCTCGACAGTGAAGATAGATGTCTCCAATTCCGAAGGCAAATTTCAGTTTCTCAATATCAACCAGGGCAACTATATCCTTGCTGTATCATTTGTTGGTTTTACTACTTCTTACACGCCAATTACATCCGCTATGTTTTTCAAAACAGAAAGCATTGAAATAGGAAAAATAATATTACAGGAAACGTCCATCACACTTGACGGAGTCGTTATTGAAGCGCAGATACCCGAATTAGTTATCAGAGGTGATACTATGGAATATAACCCCTCCGCTTTCAAGGTGCATGATGGAGCGGTCGTCGAAGACCTGTTAAAAAAACTGCCTGGCTTAGAAGTGAACGCCGACGGCAGAATCACGGTTGCATCCGGTAAAATGGCAACCCGTGTACTCATTAACGGAAAAGAGTTCTTCGGAAATGACCCGACGATAGCCACGAGAAACATCACAGTAGATATACTTGACAAGGTGCAGGTAATCGAAAAACCCACCGAACAGACTTTACTGACAGGGGTGGACGACGGCGAAAAAGAAACGGTCATCAACCTTACCATCAAGCCTAACAGGATGAAAGGATGGATGGGTAATGCAACGGCTGGCGTAGGAACGCTGGTAGATAACCTGTTTGGCGACGGCTCGCGATACAACTGGCAAAGCATGTTAAACAACTTCAACGAAAAAAGACAGATAAGTATTGTTGCGAATGCTAATAATACGAGTAGCCAGGGATTTTCAAGCAGCGCTATGTTGTCCGGGATGGGTAGTATACCCGTCATTTCAGGCGCCATGATGAATTTCGGCGGAGAAGGTATCTCCAAGTCCTATTCTTTTGGCCTCAATTTCTCGACAACTGTTAATAAAAAACTAAATGTAAACGGCAGTATGGATTATAAATTCTCAGATAACACTTCCGAGCGAAACAGTTTCCGGACTAACCTCTTGGTTGACAGCGTATCATACCAAAAGAGCGCTTCAAGCAGTCAAAGGACATCGCGCGATCTTAACTTTGACGCCAGAATACATTATCAACCCGACAGTTTATGGACTATCTCCTTTTCTCCGCGGATATCGTTCAGTTTCACGGATTCGCAAAATCACTCCCTTGACGAGACAAGCGCCGGCGACAGCGATTCGACGCTTGTCAATCGCAGCAATACCGGTACGGCATCACACGCTAAAGGCTTCTCCATGAGCGGTAATCTGACCATTTCACGTCTTTTATCCCGTAAAGGGCGAAGGTTTAGTCTTACTGCAAACGGCAGGCTGAACCACAACACAAATGATGGAACGAACCTGTCGGTCAATGAGTTTTTCCTGCAACCCGACAGGAACAAAAATCTGAACCAGGTCTCTACAACCTCGTCCAATTCAAACTCGTATAGCGTCAATGCCAGCTTTGTTGAACCGATACGTAAAAATATGAACCTTTCCGTGTCGTACTATCTCAACCGTAACGGGACGCTGAACCTCAAGGAAACGTATGATTATAACGACCTCGACGCTGATTTTACAATTCTAAATATGGACTACAGCAAGAGCCTTAAAAATCAATACATAAGCCAAACGTTAGGCTTTAACCTGAACTCCACAAACACAAAACATACTTACAACATTGGGTTTAATGTTTTACCTTCGTCAACGAAAAGTACAAGTTTTATCAAAGATGGCATCGCCGAAGGAATAGATTCGATTCTAAACTACATAAAAGAACGCAAAGTAATCAATTATTCTCCGCGCATTAATTATACGTATCGATTTAACCAGCAGACGAATCTGAATTTTTCATACAACGGCAGTACGCGACAGCCAAGCGTTAGCCAGCTCGACCCTACGCCCGACAATACCAATCCGCTTTATATCAGAAGCGGGAACCCTGACCTGCTACCGTCGTTCTCCAACTTTATGTCTTTGCGATTCAGTTCGTCCCACAAAGAAAAACAACGCACGCTAACCACATCGGGAGATTTCGGTTTTACCATCAACGAGATTATCAACTTCACTGATTATGAGCAGGGAACAGGCATCCAGTACACCCGCCCCATCAATGAAAACGGTACATGGAACGCTGGAGGGAATGTCATGTATTATTTGCCGGTAGGAAGTAAAAAGAACCTTCGGCTCAACATCAGTACACGACTGAATTACTACAACCGGGTCGGTTTTTCAATGATAAACAACCGGAGCCACAAAAATATTTCCGGCTCTTTAAGTCTTAACGAAAGTTTAGGGCTTAATTATAATAAAGATTGGTTTAGCGGACAACTGAACGCTTCTGCCACCCATTCCAATACAAAGAACTCATTGGAAAGCAGGCAGCAACAGCGAAGCTCCAATTACAGGCTTTCTTTTAATACCAATCTGACGCTGCCAAAGACTTTCCGGTTCAATACGGATATTAATTACAGCGCTCAGCGTGGCCTAACTGCCGGCTACAATAAAAATGAAATCCTTTGGAACATGAGCGCCAGCAAACAGATTCTCAAAAAGAATGCCGGCACGATAAGTTTCAGATGGACAGATATTCTGCGCAAACGGCAAAATATCTCACGAGCTATTACGGCTAACTACATCGAAGACTATGCCGTCAACTCATTGTCAAGTTATGTATTTGTAACTTTCACTTACCGTTTTAACAGAATTGGGAAGTAGTTTAAAAAATTTGTCAACATCTCCCTGCCCCCTTCAAAGGGGGATTGGAAACTTAATCCTATATGCTACTAACTATTTTACTTTACTTTTCCCTCTTGCTCCTGATTTCATTCCTGACGGGGCGAAACCGGTCAAACAGCCACTTTTTCTTAGGAAGTCGCCGTTCTTTGTGGTATGTAGTAGCGATAGGTATGGTTGGCTCGTCAGTATCGGGTGTTTCGTTGGTATCGGTACCCGGGATGGTATTAGTGTCAGGTTTCACCTACTTGCAGGTGGCGATGGGTTTTATAATAGGCTATGTAGTAGTAGCTTTGGTATTGATGCCGCTCTACTACAAAATGAACCTGACCTCCATTTACGGCTACTTAGAGAAGCGATTCGGACCTCAGACACACCGAACCGGAGTTTGGTTTTTTATTCTATCCAAAACCGTCACCTCGTCTGTCAAAATGTACATTGCAGCACTTGTCCTGCAACGCTTTGTCTTTGAGGCGTATGGCGTTCCAATGTGGGTTACGGTCTTATTATGTGTTTTAATTATTTGGTTATACACCTTCCGAAGCGGCATCGGGACGATAGTCTGGACAGACGCACTACAAACATTAGTCCTTTTAACAACGATTATCCTGATGCTTTTTCAAGTGACGAAGTCCTTAAATCTTTCATTATCTGAAACCATCCAAACGATCAAAGACAGTCCGATGAGCCAAGTTTTTGAGTTTGACCGGATAAGCGACCGGAATTTCTTTAAGCAATTTTTTAGCGGTATATTTATTGTCATAGTGATGACCGGATTGAGCCAGGACATGGTTCAAAGTTCGCTTTCCTGCCGAACCCTTCGTGAAGCGCAAAAAAACATGCTTTGTTATGGCGCCGCTTTTGTGCCCTTCAACCTGCTTTTACTTTCACTAGGCTTACTTTTCATTGTTTTTGCCGACCGGCATGGTATCACACTTCCCGAAAAAGCAGACGAAATTGTACCATTGTTTGCTTCAAAGTGGTTAGGTTATGGAGTCAATGTCTGCTTCATCATTGGAATCCTTTCCGCAACATTCAACAGCGCCGACTCAGCACTGACAGCGATAGTTACCTCCCTCTACGTAGATATATTTAAAAAAGGGCAAACCTTTGAGGCTTATAAAACAGCTTACTGGCACCGAACTTTACTCTACCTAACAGTTTGTTTTGTATTTACACTTATCACACTTGCCTTTCACCACATCGGCAACCAAAGCATCCTGGACACCTTATACAGGTTAGTTGGCTACGCATACGGTCCTTTACTTGGTCTTTTTGCTTTCGGTATCCTAACCCGCCGCTTGATAAACGATCGCCTAACCCCCTACATAGCAATCGCTTCCCCTCTACTCACTTACGCCTTCGAAGCCGCCTGCCTTTATTTTTTCAACTACCACTTCGGCTATGAGCTACTCCTGTTAAACGGCACCCTCACCTACACCGCCCTCTTCTTAAGTAACAACGGCATCCCTGCCATTGCAAAGCAAAAAACCCTAAGACACAAACCACCTCAATCCAGATTCTGATAGTCGCAAAAAAATGCAAACATTGTGGAGAATGGCTTGATAATATATGAGTGGATTCTAATATTTTGAATAGCTCATCTCTGCGAGGCCTACTTGGGCAGACTGATACCGGCTTCTTGGGCGGCTTCTATTAACTGGGTTATGGCGAAGTCGATTTGTTCTTCTTTATGACTGCTTGTGACACAGAAGCGTAGCCGCGCCTTTCCCATGGCAACGGCAGGATAGACTGCCGGGGGCACAGAAATGCCCCGTTCAAGCAATAGTCCAGAGAGCCGGAAGGCATCCGATTCATCCCCTATTAGGACAGGGATGATGGCCGTTTCGCCGGCAAGACAGAGGTTGAGATTAGCCGAACGGGCTGCGTTCACAAAATAGGTGATATTATTTTTTAGCGCCGAGACACGTGACGGGTCGCGGCGAAGGATTCGTATGGCCTCCAAAGCCGCTGCTGCAACCGGCGGACTGATGCCAACGGAGAAAACAAAGCCGGGTATATTATACCTCAGATATTGAATCAAGGCTTCACTTCCGGCGATAAAGCCTCCACAAGCGCCAAGCCCTTTTGAAAGTGTCCCCATTTTTATGTCGATGTCGGTGGGTGTTAGACCGAAATATTCGTCCACACCGCCCCCCTTCTCACCGATGACACAAGCTGAGTGCGCCTCATCAACCATGAGAAAGACGCCATATTTTTTCTTCAGCCGCACAAATTCGTCAATAGGCGCTATATCGCCGTCCATGCTATAGACACCCTCTACCACAAGCAACACCTTTTCAAAAGATGAGCGACCCATCTTAAGAATTTCATCAAGCGCTTTCACGTCGTTGTGGGGGAAAGCGCGGCAAGTAGCGCGGCTCAAGATACACCCCTGCAAGATGGAATTGTGGCTCAGCGTGTCATAAAGGATCAGGTCGCGCTCGTTACAGAAATTGCCTACAAAAGTGACGTTTGTCGCATGGCCGCTTACTAATACTAGCGATGACTCCGTATGTTTCCATTTAGCTATCTCTTCCTCCAATTCGCAGTATAGCCTTTTTTCTCCGGCTAAAAGACGACTGCCGCTCGCACTGGTACCATAACGCTCGGCAGCTTCACAAGCAGCACGGACGGTGTCCGGATGTCCGCTCATGCACAGATAATTGTATGAAGCAAAGTTAAGTACTTCGCGTCCATTCACAAGCGATACATCTGTTAATACGCTGTCATGTCGAATAAAGTATGGGTCTTCAATATGAGACATACTCTTTAACCTTTCCTGGAAAACAAGATACTCACGCGAATCGGTAAAACAAGTGACAGGATTAATCTCTACTTCAACCTGGTGAGCGGACGGGTTAGCTAATCCTTTGCGTTTGCGCCAAATCAGATAAGTGACATCGTTCACAGTAGAACACTCTCTAAATTCAAGTTCATTGATTAGTAATCCAAAGGAGGTCTCTACACGAACTAATAAGTTCAAACTGTCTAAACTGTCGCCTCCCAACTCCTCAAAGAAATGCTTATCGGGACCAATCTGCGCCGCATCGAGCGTGAGGACGGATGCAAAGCATCGCCTCACCTCTTCGCGAATTGCATGGATTGCCTCCTCCTCCGTTTTGTTTAATATTTTCTCCTTTTCATTACCGGCAACATAACTGCTCGCTGCTACGCAAAGTTGGCCTGATTGCAGGTCCACAGGCCGTGCATCAAACTCACCTGCTTCCATCCATTCTTTCAATTTCTGCCTCCGTACTTTGATGCCGTTAGCGAGTGGTAGCGGTTGCGCTGCGACAAAGAGACGTCGAACACGCTTTAACACAGGCAGTTTGGTGTTTATAGCAGATACTTCCGAAGCAATAGCGGTTATTGTCTGTGGGTCCATGTCGTTATCGGGCAGTTGAAAGACGAGCGCTATGTCTTCATAAGAAGTGCCATTCGATAGGGACAGTATACACAGTCTTTCCATGCCGGGAATGATTTCAAAAACGTCCTCTAATTCATCGGGATAGACGTTCTCGCCCGATTCGTTGATAATGACCTCTTTCAACCGTCCTTCAATGTACAGGCCACCTTTTTCTAAACGTGCAATATCGCCGGATCTGAACCAGCCATCGTCGCCATAATCCGGCGGTTGTCGTTGCCCGTCAATCAAACGCGCCTTGTGAAGGCTTCCTCCCCTTATGAGCAGTTCGCCTACATCCGACGGATTGCCCTCCGCGTCTACTGTCTTATAGCTGATGCCTTCTATAGTAGTCGTGCTGCCCGACATGCGGTAACGGGCCTGGGGTCTTGTCTCAAACGATGTAAGGCCGGTCTCCGTCATGCCGAAGCCGGGCATGGGATAATAGCCTAAAGCGTTGATGGTATTGAGGGTTTTAATCGGTATATGGCTTCCGCCAACCAAAATGGTACGGATGGAATCGCCGAGCAGTCGTTGTTGGATAGATTTAACAAGGCTTGCAGCCATATCCGGGCCTCGTTTAGGAAACAAGTGCTGGATGCCATTGCTCAGGGCAAACAGCGTTTTCAGAAAAAGCACCTTGAACCGACCATCCTGTCGTACCTTCTTCCAAAGACCATTGGCCAAGTTGTTCAACAAAAGCGGCACGACAATCAAGTTAGTCACACGAAAATGTTTACAGGCAGTCTGTATAGTCTGAGGCGCACGGTCTTTCAGATAGACAACCGTCTTTCCAACCAATGGGAAGAGGATACAATGCACCATGAATCCTAAGATATGGTGCATAGGCAGGAACGCGAGGTGGCGTACCGGGTCTTTTGCGTCCATAACGAGACGCGGACATTCGGTTATTTTCGGAATGACGCCAATAGCCTGTCCGATGATAGCTTCCTCGCCGAACACATATACTTTGGAGGTGCTTGTCGTTCCGGAGGTACACAAAGCCAACTCGTCGGCAAAACGCGGTATAAACGTAACATCCGGCTGGGCATCGGCTACTTCCTCCGTCGTTATCAGAGGTACAGGACTTTTTTTCTCTGTTTTACCAACGACAGCTACAGCGCCGGAGGTAGCGAGTAGATGCCTTAACATCGGCTCTTTATGATTAACATCAAGTAAGACCGGCTTGAAGCCCGCCATCAGCAATCCCCAAAAGGCAACCGACCAATGGTAACGGTTTTCCATCATCAATGCCACAAAACATCCTTCATTCGCTTCGCCTATTCGACAACGAAAAAGCGCAGCAGCCGCGCGAATATCCGAGTCAAACTGCTGAAAACTACGGCTGCATTCCCCTTTCGCATCGTCCATCCATAAGGCAGCAACCTTCTCCGCGTCTGTATAGACAAGAATGTTATACAGATCCTGAAATTTCCTTTCACTCTGTTGTAAACGGGTCAGCCGTCCAAGTTCTTCTTTCAACATACGGCTATCCTCTAATAGTTATTATACTTATAATCATCGTTTTTCACGCTTAATTAACTCCCATGCTTCAATAAATAAGGCCGCAAAAGTAGGTATTTTTATCATTGTAGCAAAATATTTTTGAAATTATTCAGTAACCTGGTTTTAATATTACCAAAAAATAGACTAATTTTGCAAAAAAATAGACGTGCAGTTTACTGCCTTTTTATTTAAATGTTCTAATTTATAAATATTTAAAATGGATAGCTCTTATAATCAAAAAGTTAAAAAAGCGTATTTCGCTTCGGGTTGCTTTTGGGGAACGGAATACTGGTTCAGAAAAGCGCCGGGCGTCCTTTCTACTGCAGCCGGTTTTATGGGCGGAAACATAGCTAACCCCACTTATCACCAAGTCAAAACAGGCCATACCGGTCATTTGGAATGTGTTGAGGTTCAGTATGATAGCGGTCAAACGAACTATGAAAACTTAGTTAAACTATTCTTCGAAACGCATGACTTCACCCAATCGGATGGCCAAGGCCCCGATATTGGTTCCCAATACCTTTCCTGTCTTTTTTATACGGATGCGATAGAAAAGGCCATTGCAGAAACCTGTATCGACCGGTTAAAAGAGAAAGGTTATTCGGTGGCAACTTTCTTACATCCGGTGTCCATTTTTTATTTTGCTGAAGATTATCACCAGCATTATTACGAGAGGTTAGGAACTTTGCCATCCTGTCATTTTTATAAAAAAATTTTTTAAAATGAACGGCTCTGAAAAACTTTACCGGTTATTGGCTGACCTGGCTATTTCTTTCGAATATATAGAACACCCACCCGCGCCAACCATTGAGATTGCCCGCCAATATTGGAAGGGGTATGATGCGAAACATTGCAAAAACCTCTTTTTCCGTAACCACAAAGGCAATCGACATTATTTAGTGATTTTAGACTGCGACTGCGACATGGCTATCCATAGCATCGAACAGATGTTGCATCAGGGGAAATTAAGCTTTGCCTCCGAGCAACGCATGATAAAATTCTTAGGGGTAACGGCAGGGTCGGTCACACCTTTCGGATTGATAAACGACATCGAGCATCATGTCCATGTCTTTATTGACAAGAACCTGCAACAAGCCGAAAAGCTGAGCTTTCATCCCTGTATCAACACAGCTTCGCTGATTATTTTAAAAGATGATTTTATCCGGTTTATGGATTATACAGGGAACACATACGAATGGATAGCCTTATATTAAAACCGATTTTTACCTCCCGAATTACTTGACAAACTTTTTTAACACTATACTCATTATGAAATTTAAACTTTTTTTTGTACTTGTTTGCTTTTCTTTTGCCTGTTCCAATCAGCAATCGAAAAAAACAAATTTGTTCGATAAACGAGCGAAAGAGTTGCTATCTCAGTTGACACTCGAAGAAAAAGTGTCATTAATGACCAATCAATCGACCGGTGTAGAGCGATTAGGAATCACTCCTTACGATTGGTGGAATGAAGCCTTGCATGGTGTTGCGCGTGCAGGCAACGCGACCGTTTTTCCGCAGGCTATCGGACTTGCGGCCACCTTCGACAACCAGGCTGTATTTGAAATGTTCGACATGGTTTCGGACGAAGCCCGCGCCAAGCATCACGATGCTATTCGCAATAAAGATTATAGCCGGTACAAGGGGCTTACCTTCTGGACGCCTAACATCAATATTTTCCGCGACCCGCGCTGGGGAAGAGGGATGGAGACGTATGGAGAGGACCCGTATCTAACAAGTCTGATGGGAATGGCTTGTGTGCGTGGACTTCAAGGCGACCCGCTGTCGAAATACAGTAAAGCGCATGCCTGCGCCAAACATTATGCCGTACATAGCGGACCTGAATGGAACCGTCACAGTTATGATGCAAAAAATATTTCGCAACGCGATTTATGGGAGACCTATCTGCCGGCGTTCAAAGCGTTGGTAGTAACCGCTGGTGTCAAAGAAGTGATGTGCGCTTATAACCGCTTTGAAGGTGAACCCTGCTGTGCAAGTAATACCTTGTTAGTCGATATCCTGAGAGACAAATGGGGGTTCGATGATGTTGTCGTATCCGACTGTGGCGCTATCAATAACTTCTTTACTGCCGGACGCCATGAGACGCACCCAAACGTCCGGGCTGCAGTCGCCGATGCAGTCATCACCGGTACTGACCTCGAATGTGGCAATACCTATCGCGCATTAAATGATGCTGTCAAAGAAGGTCTTATTACAGAAGCGCAAATTGATGTATCGGTATTTCGACTGTTACGAGCCAGGTTTGAGTTAGGTTTTTTTGATAAGGACGAATTGGTGCCCTGGTCAAAAATACCCATGAGCATCGTTGAGTCGGAACAACATGTATCCAAGGCGCTTGAGATAGCACGCAAGAGTATGACGCTGTTAAGCAACAAAAACAACACGCTCCCGCTGTCGAAAAACTTAAAAAAGGTGGCGGTCATGGGGCCTAATGCCGCCGATTCGGTTATGCTATGGGCGAATTATAACGGATTCCCTACACATACCGTTACCATCTTAGAAGGTATTCAGGCGAAACTGCCCGCTGGGTCAGTCAGATATGAAAAGGCATGCGACCTGATTAACAACCAGGTTTTTACAAGCCGGTTCGGCGATTGCGCATCCGACGGGAAAACGGGATTCAAAGCCACCTTCTGGAACACTAACGATTTTACAGGTAAAATTGCCGCCACCACTCACTTCGCTAATCCGTTCAATTTCAACACCGGAGGAAGCACCGTTTTTGCCCCAGGCGTCAACCTGAACAATTTTTCAGCTCGGTTTGAGGCCACTTTTTCCGCCTCTCAAACCGAAGACATCGTTTTTCAATCATCTGCCAGTGACGGATTAAAGCTGTACATAGATGGGAAAATGGTATATGAGCAACTCCGCCCAACGTTTGGGCGGTCTGCAACACCCAACGAATATGTGCATAAAGTTGTGCAAGGACGTAAATATCAGATAAGAATAGACTTTTTCAAAGGAGAAAGAGGGAATGCCATTTTGAACTTTAATCTGGGCGTCAAAACTGAGGTAGACTATGAGGCGATAGCTGCATCGGTTAGAGACGCCGATGCCATTATTTTTGTGGGAGGTATCTCGCCTTCATTGGAAGGTGAAGAGATGCGCGTCGATTATCCGGGTTTCAGAGGCGGCGACCGCACAAATATTAACATGCCGCAAGTACAGGTGAATATGCTGAAGGCTTTAAAACAATTAGGGAAGCCTGTTGTCTTTGTTTTATGCTCCGGAAGCGCTATCGCCTTGACCGAAGAAACCGGTCTCACAGACGCTATTTTACAGGCATGGTATGCGGGACAGGAAGGCGGAACGGCAGTAGCGGATGTACTTTTTGGCGACTACAACCCTGCCGGAAGATTACCGGTAACGTTTTATGCTTCCTCCGACCAGCTACCCGACTTTGAAGACTATGATATGTCAAAGGGACGTACCTATCGCTATTTCAGAGGTAAACCGCTTTTCCCTTTCGGTCACGGACTGAGTTATACCACTTTCCAATACGAAAAAGCCGCTCTGAACAAAAAAAGTATCGGCAGGAATGAATCTATTACGCTCACGCTGACACTGAAAAATACGGGACAACGCGATGGCGACGAAGTGATACAGGTCTATGTACGTAACCTGCAAGACCCCTCTGGGCCGCTCAAAAGCCTTCGGGCCTTCAAACGTGTCAATGTCAAAGCCGGCACAGCTCAGTCAATACAGTTTAAACTTCCGCCCACAACATTCGAATTTTTCGACAATATAACCAATACAATGCTTGTCAAACCAGGAAAATATGAGCTACTGTATGGCGGTTCATCCGATGACAGTGCGCTGAAAATGTTAGAAATTAATGTCAAATAAAAAAACTTTTTTGTAACACGTCAGGGAAACGAATTTTTTGTTATATTTGCACGTTTAAATCACACCTTTTGTTCAACATTATACAAATTATAATAACTTTTTTATGGAACATCAATCAAACTTATCCCGAAGGGATTTTATCAGGACTTCGGCTATGGGTGTTGCCGGAGCATTTGTAGTGCCCATGGTAGTACCTTCCTCCGTTTTTGGAGCGAATGCACCTTCTAACCGTATCCTCGTGGGCGCTATCGGTTGTGGACGACAGGGACGCGGAGATATGGGAAGCATTATTAGAAATGCCGATACGCGTATCATTGCCGTTTGCGACCTTGATAAGGTACGTTTAGAAGAGGCTAAACAATTGACGGAATCGGCGACTGCAAGGTTTATCGGCGCCCCGCATACAGGCGTTAAGATGTATGACGATTATAGGGAGTTATTGGCTAACAAGGAAATCGATGCCGTATTGATTGCCACACCCGACCACCAGCATGCACGCCTTGCTATCGATGCTGCATGGGCAGGCAAAGATATCTATCTCGAAAAACCGACCTCGCTAACTATCTCCGAGGGACGCCTGATGAGCAATGCGATGCACGCCACCGGTCGTATCATGCAGATAGGGAGCCAGCAGCGGTCGAACAGGGAGTTTCGTCGCGCCTGTGAATTAGTTCGCAGCGGTCGCATCGGACAGCTTAAAACAATTGAAATCCGGCTTCCGGGAGACCCACCGGGAGGCAATCCCAACCCGATGCCAATCCCAAAAAACTTAAACTATGACGCATGGTTAGGCTCAACGCCCAAAGTACACTATACCGAAGACAGAGTTCATCCGCAGACCAAACCGGATGGTACTGCCAATTATGACCGGCCCGGATGGCTACGGTGCGAACAGTTTGGCGCGGGGATGATCACCGGATGGGGGTCGCATCATTTTGATATTGCCCATTGGGCAATGGATACCGAGTTTACAGGCCCGATTGAAATATCTGCTACAACGACCTTCCCTGCCAAAGGCTCCGGACTGTGGAACGTACATGGCCCCTATTTCTCGGAGATGCTCTATGCCAACGGCGTGATTGTAAAAGGCATGGAAGAAGGCCCGAACAAACCTAATGGACTGCTGTTTACCGGTACAGAAGGATGGATTTTCGTTTCACGTGGCGGAGAGCGCGTCACCGATAGCGACCCGATACGGGTCGATTCTGCCGGCAGAGAGCGGGGCCCGCTCAGCGCCTCGGATGCAAAGATACTGAGCGAGCTTACCGACGACGATGTACACCTTTATGTATCTACAAACCATACGCGTAACTGGCTTGATTCCATTCGCTCCCGCGCATTGAACATCACCCCGGCCGAGGTGGCGCATCGCTCCTGTACGGTGTGCCTGCTGCAACAAATTGCCATGCACCTGAAACGAAAACTGTACTGGGACCCCAAAGCCGAACGATTTATCAACGACAAGGAAGCCAACCGATGGCTGTCGCGACCTCAACGCAAAGGGTACGAGATATAAATGCCGCCTCTGCACATGTTTAATTTATGAAAAGACTTCTTTGTTTATTTTCGTTATTTTTATTTGCCGGCTTTCTTCAGGCGTCGCTTAAGCCCTTGAACAAAGTGAAGGTTAAAGTGGAAGCTGCGGGTGTGGCGCGTCAAAATACGATTGCTTCATTCGACATCACATCGTTTGCCCCTGTCGCAACAGGTTCGCAAATTGTGGTAAAGGGGGCTGATGGGCGTACATGTCTCAGCCAGGTTGCAGTATGCGCTGAGACTGCTATAACGACGCTTTATTGGCGTGTCGATGGGACTTTGTCTGAGAACGAATCCCGTATTTTCACTATCGAAGTAGTAACCGTCGGCGAATCCGGAGCGTTGATGCGCATCGAAAGGGACAGACAAAGGAATATCATCTTAAAGATGAACAACAAAGATGTATTGCGATACAATACTGTTCCTCCCCCATTGCCCGGCGGCGTTGATCCGGTGTTCCGGCGTAACGGCTTTATCCATCCGGCCTGGTCGCCAGCCGGCAATGTGCTTACCAACATCAACCCAACTGACCATTGGCATCACTATGGTATATGGAATCCCTGGACATTAGTAGAATACGATGGACAGGAATATGACCTTTGGAATATTGGCGATAAGAAAGGAACCGTCCGTTTCGATTCGCTCTATCATACGGCTACCGGTAATCTTTTTGCCGGTATCTTAGTCCGGCATCGTCATATCATTTACCAGCCTCAACGAGAACAGGTGACCAATAATACTTGGGGTATCATGCGTTTTACACCCAAGCACGAAAAGATTATCATGGACGAGTTGCAGGACATCCGCGCTTGGAATATTGAAGAAGGCGCCTTCCTGTGGGACATGGATTTCAGTCTTTTTCCCTGCACAGCATTGCCGGTTATTTTAAAAGAATACCGTTATGCCGGCTTCGGTTGGCGTGCTACACCCGACTGGACAAAGGAGAATTGCACGATGATGACATCCGAAGGTAAATCGAGGCAGGATATCGACGGAACGAATGCCCGCTGGATCTTTGTGACCGGAGTGAGCCCGAAAGGAAAGTCGGGTATCCTGTTCTTAGCTTCGCCCCAAAATCACAACTTTCCGGAGCCCTTACGTATCTGGGACGAGACACAGAACGGCGGTCGCGGTGATGCTTTCATCAACTTTGCCCCCACCAAAAACGAAGACTGGATACTCGAACCCGGCAAGCGTTACGATTTTCGCTACCGTATGTACGTCTTTGACGGAGATATAACCCCCGACAAAGCCGAAGCTATCTGGAAAGACTACGCCACCCCCGTCAAGGTAAGCATCATCAAATAACTGTACCCCAGCATGCACGCGCGGGTTTTTTATTATGCTTGCGCTGGCCTCCGAACCCGTGTGCTTATGTTTAAAGGATTTTGGGTTTTATTCCGTCGACCCCATCCCGAATACATCCCCCTGGCCCCCTTCAAAGGGGGAATTGGGGGGGAGATAGAGGGGGGAAATGGGTTACATGAACTTTTCGCGTTTCTGGAGGTTGAGTAGGCCCATCATCAGGAAGACGATGCCGCCTAAGGTGAGGAAAATGCGGCTTTTGAGGAGGGTGTCTTGCCATATCATCGGGTGGATGTTTGATGGAGTGGCGAAGGGGTTGATGAAGACGTTGTAGAACGAATTGCTCATGCTGGACGAGGGGGTTGAACCACCTCCTCCGCCGCCTCCAGGCCCGCTTGAGGCGCCGCCGTCATTGGAACTTATTATGATCCAAAATAACAGGCCGATGATGATCATCAGCACCGCCGTGCCATTACCGCTACGGGTGATAGTAGAAAACATAAAGGCTAAATTGCCGAAGAATAACATCGGAAAGACTAATTGGACAGCCATCTCCCATATATTGACGGGATAAAGTAGGATGCGGGCGGCATAAGCAAACAAGACGATTATAAAGAAATTTGCTACATATACCATCAACATTCGTAATCCCCATACCTTGTAGCGGTAATTGGGGATACCAAAAATGATCTCAAGGATTCGGTTGTCCTCATCGTTCTGAATACCGAAAACTACCGGATAGAATATCAGCAGCAGACAGGGGAAAAACAACATGGTGAAAACAGCGGCTTCATTGATTTCCTGCCTGTTCCATACAGCATCGTACATGAAATAGCCAAAAAAGGCAAAAGAGGCCAACAGGAACCAAAAGAACTTGCCTGCAAATATAACCTTTAGGTTATATCGTATTAATTTATAGCTTATTGTTAAATATTGTTTCATATCAATTATCAATTACGAATTACGAATTACGCATCTCTAAACTCTAAAGATTTTTGAGCAGGCAGAGGTAAGCGTCTTCGAGGTTGGCTTCCATCTGAACGGCTTCGGGGTGGGGCTTGGTCAGGGAGAGGTAGCGTACCTGGATCATGTCGCCGTCCTGGATGTTGTGGACGACAAGCGCTTTATCTAACTTGGCTTCGAACTCGTCCTTGTCTATCAGGAACTGCCATACTTTGCCTTCGGCCATGCCGACCATTTCGGTTGGCTCACCGAAATACTTCATCTCACCCTTGTTGATGACAACGACCTGGTTACAGGAACTCGAAATATCTTCGATGATGTGGGTGGAGAAGATAACGATACGCTCTTTGCTTAGCTCTACTAACAAGTTGCGGAAGCGGATGCGCTCGCGGGGGTCAAGACCGGCAGTCGGCTCGTCTACTACTAAGATACGAGGCAAGTGCAGCAATATCAAAGCTATACCTACGCGCTGCTTCATACCTCCGGAGAAGGAGCCTATCTTGTGGTCTTTGCGGTCAAGCATAGAAACCGACTTCAGTACATATTCGATGCGCTCCTCACGCAGTTTCTTGTCTTTCAATCCCTTCAGGATACCCTGATAGTCGAGAAACTCGCCGGCGGTCATGTTTTCGTACATACCGAACTCTTGCGGCAGGAAGCCGATAAGACCTTGTAACTCTTCGCGGTATTCGAGTGTATCCATCCCGTTGATCCATATCGTGCCATAACTTTGCTCTAATATACCGACGATGATACGCATGAAGGTAGATTTGCCGGCGCCGTTAGGCCCAAGCAAACCGAACATACCCGTTTTGATGTCAAAGGAGACGCCTTTCAACGCTTTGAAAGGACGACGGCGTTTGCCGATGATCGGAACGCTCTTCACAAACCGGAAATAGAAGCGGCGCAAGCCGGCAAAACGACCTGTAAGTCTTTCAGTATTGATGTTTCGCTCATAGACATATTTCGAGGACAGATAGATGATTAATCCGATTGCCCATAAGGAGGCGATAACGATAATGAAAGCAGGATTCGCTAATTTGACGTAAAAAATATAAAGAAGCGCCGGAGGCATACTCCAGAAAATTAAGCGATTGAGGTATTTTAAAATCTTACTGCCAGGGAAACGATAGAACAGATACTCCCGTATTTTACGCCACAGGAACATCGTGAAGACATACATGGCGATGGATAAAAAGAATATCCACGTCTTATTGTTTAGAAAGAAGAAAGTAAAATAGATACCGAACCCCCACACGACAAATTGCCAGCTCAGGTTCAGGAAGTCTTTCAAAGAATGATACTGAACATCTATTCCCAGCGATTTCTGCAGTTCGATACCGCTTTTCCACTGTCGCATGAACTGTCCTTCGCGGTCGTAAATCTTCACTAAATTGCGGACGACAATATTGATTTCCTTGTTTTTATCAATCACATCCGCTTTGGCGCGACGCAAACTCGTCTGCATGAAGTAAGTAGACCCCGGTACGAGGATTATCAGCGCAAGCATATAAATGATTTGCCATAACATATCGCTTTCGTACAGATATATCATAGTAACGCCGAGTAGAAAGAGACCGAGATGTAACAGCTTCGTTTTAAGCGACAACCCTCTATACCATGCTATAGCATTTTCCAATGCCATCGCGACGGTAGGGATGATAACTAACGTCAGCAGGGTAGAAAAGGCAAGTCCACCGATGACGGTGATAGCAAATGGCGAGCCTATTCTGCCGGAATAGGTTCCACTGTCGCCCATGGCTAACGGGAACATAGCAACGATGGTTGAAACAGCGGTTATCAGGATAGGACGTGTTCGCGACAGTCCCGCCATCATCAAAGCCCTTTCGCGACGGTAGCCGCGGCTACGCAAGATATTGGAGTAATCTATCAGGATAATGCCGTTTTTGACTACGACAGCCAGCAAGATTAGAAGCCCCATGATGGTAATGGGGTTCAAGAGGCTTTGTCCGGTCATTAGTAAAGCCGTTATCGAACCGATGGCTGCCAGCGGGATAGAAAACAGCATGACAAACGGCGCGGTGACCGATTCGAAAACACACGCCAGGATGATGTATATCAGAATAAAAGCTGCTAACAGGAGAAACTTGAAATCGGCAAGCGAATCTTCTTCATGGATGACATCAATAGCTATGCGCGCTGGCATATTATAATTGTTAATATATTCGTCTATTTCCGCCCGATAACCGTCTAACAGCGATTTGGTACTTTCGATTTCGGCTGTAAACTGATATGTGACCCTTAACTGTTTATCCTGGTTCACCCGGCTTATTTGCGAGCGTCCCCACGATCTGTTTATAGCAGCAATGTCCTTCACCGCATGTAAGCCGCCGCTTGAACTCTCAATCAGCGCATTCTGAAGCTGGTCGAAGGATACCTGTCGGGTTCTTTGCAGTTCTTCCTGTTCTTCTGTTCTTTTTTCGCGTATGACGATTTCGTAATTCACATCACCTAATTTAAACTGTGTGTTCGTCTGTAATTCCCGGCCAAGTCCGGTCAGTCCGGTAGAGATATTATTACGGGGAATATCGTAGGATGATAGAAGAATCTGGTCTAAGTTGAGGCGTACTTCCGGTTGCCGGCTCGGATAGGACACATTGGAGCGGCGAATGTATTCCTGCTGTTCCAAAAAATAACGGATTTCGTCGCCGACAATCGTCATGAGATCGTAGTCCGAGCCTTTGACGAGTATCGTTTCCTGGCTTTGTCCGATGCCCATAACACTCATTAAAGAGGACAGCCGGTTCACGATGTCGCCACCGCTGGATTGGCCGCCGCCCATGGCGCTCGACATGTTTATTTGTGCAAGGTCCACACGCGGAAGCTTCGTCCTTACATCTTCCTGAATTTCAGCAATACCTCGACGGCTTTTCTTTTTAAAGTCTTTCTGCAAGACAACTGTCAAGCGGGCATCTTCCTGATTGACACGAACAACGACGTCCTGTAATTCGGGTATCACATCTTTTGTCAGACTTTCTTCGATGAGCCGCACAAAGTTGTCGGTCGTTTCGAGGGTACTGCCTGTTCGCATGGTCACATTGATGTTAAACCTGTCGGCATCGACCTCTCTGCGTTGCGTAACAGATGTAGAAAGAGAGTAGATAAGTGTAGCAAAAAGGAGGAAAATGGAACCGAAAATCGTAGCTCCGGGATTGCGCATACACCACTTGAGAACGACTAAATAAATCTGTATGGGTCGTTGGGCAAGCGTTACCTTTTCATAGAATCCGCTGCGGCTATTCTTACGGGACAATATCCAGTAGGTCGCCATGGGGATAAACAGCAAGGCAACCGCCAATGAGACAATAAGCGTAGAAATAATGGAAATACCTATGTTATCGCCAATTAATTTGATGTTGGCATCTTCGGTAAAGATAAAAGGTACAAAAATGACGACGGTGGTAAGCGTTGCGGCAACGACCGAGCGCCACACTTCGACTGTACCCTGTGTCACCGCACGTTCGGCCGGTAATCCAGAAACAGCTAATCGGTAAATATTTTCGAGTACGACGATGCTGTTGTCTAACAGCATCCCCACCGCAAGCGTTATACCGAGCAGGGTCATAAAGTTGATGGTGATACCTGCTGAATAAAAGAAGTTAAACGCTGTATAAATCGATATCGGAATGGCTAAGGCAATGAAAAAGACTAGCCGCAAATTTTTAAGGAAAAACCATAGGACGAAAATAGCCAGGATACCGCCAATCAGTGCAAGCCATATCAGGTCGTTGATATTCTTTTCTATATCATCCGCCTGGCTGGATTCTTTTACGATTTCTATTTCAAGACTTTGCAGTCGTTCGTTCATCGAGCGTACCACATTGATGGTTCGTTTAGCTAAATCTATCAAGTTAGCTTGTGCGTCGCTAACTAACGAAACCGTCACGGCTTCCCGTCCGTTGACCCTACTGTAGGATGTTTCCTCTTTCAAGTCAAAAAATATCTCTGAAACGTCCTTCAGCAAGATGGGGCCGGGCGCTACGACTAAGTTTTCGATGTCCGAAATGCGGTTATACGTTGAACTGACGTGAACAAAATACTGTTTATCCGGTTCTTTTACGTTGCCAACGAACACTTTATCCTGTGCTTGGCCGCTTAACAGTCTTGAAATAGACGATGGTGTAAGGTTCAAGGCTTTGCATGCCTCCATATCTAACCGCACTTCGATGGCTTTCTCCCGTCCGCCAAAAACGTTTACAGCGGCTACGCCGTCAATATTTTCCAATTCGGTTGTAATCCTTTCGTCAACGATCTTGCGAACCCGGTCAGCGCCGCCTTCTCCCCGCACTTGCAATTGCATGAAATAGTTGGTGTTGCGCATGGAAGTGACAGAGTTTTGCTGCACGCGCACGGTAAAACCGGCAGGAAGTGTTGACGAAACCTCTTTCATCTTCTCTTCCAGCTTCAAGGTCGTGGTCTTGAAGTTTACGTTATTTTTAAATTCAACCCGTATGGACGAACTACGCGTCCCTACTGACGACGTAATCCGGTCGACACCGCCTATGGAACTGATAGCGCCTTCGATGGGAACAACCACCTCCGATTCTACATACATAGGATCCATATCCTGCTGGTAACTGACTGATACGGTCAATTGCGACAGCTCTGGATTAGGAATCAACTCGATATGCAATTGTTTATAAGACACATACCCAAGCAGAGTACAGGCAATAAACAGCATACAGATTCCTACTCTTCTATTTAACAGAAATTTCATTCTTTGTTCATTCTTTTATTTATTGTCAAAAACTTTTACATCCCCCTGCCCCCTTCAAAGGGGGAGAAGGGCTATTTCAGTTTAAGTTTCATTTTTTCAAATACATAGTATACGCACGGAATAACGACCAAACTCATCAGGGTAGAAGTGACTAATCCGCCGATGATAGCAATAGCCAGCGACGAGCGCAAAGCGGCGCCTTCGCCGATATTGAACGACATAGGCAACATCACTAAGATGGTGGTCAAACTAGTCATGATGATAGGACGGATACGCTGTTGCCCTGCCTGAATAATGGCATCAACCAATCCCAAGCTCTCTTTCAACTGATTAATACGCACAACTAATATGATTGAGTTGTTTATCGCTATACCGGTCAATACAATGATACCGATAATACCCATGATATTGATAGTAAAGCCCGTAATTAGAAATATCAAGATAGAGCCAACAAGCGCAAGCGGTATAGTCAGCAGGATAGTAAACGGGTGCAGTAACGATTCAAATTGCGAAGCTAACACCATATAAACCAAAATTATCGACAGTATCAACGCAAATAACAGGCTGTTAAGCGATTCCTGCCGTTTCTCCTCTTCGCCTGTCACAGTAATTGAATAATTAAGCGGCAGACTGATGTCGCTTGTCGCCTGCCGTATCTGTTGTGCTACCTTATCAAGCGATTTATCGACATCCTTGTCGGCTAATATCCGGTTGATACGGCTTTGGTTACGGCGGAATATTTCTTTTGGCGCTCGTGTTTTCTCAATTTTCGCGAACTCGCGTAAAAGGAACTCCTGGTTACCGCTTCGGATAACTATATCTTGTACATCTTTCAGTGAGATGTCCGGTATTCTAATCAAGATATCGCGCATTTCGCCTTTGAAATCCATTCTCCCGACGCTTTGTCCCTGTAATGATTGCTTCAGTTGCGTAATAACTGTCTGCGCCGACAGGTTGTTCATCCCTGCAATGATGCGGTCGATGGCAATGATCAATTCCGGCGCGCCGTCGGCCATGGATGATTTGATATTAAAGACGCCTTCTATATTTGACATTCTTGCTATGACCTCGTCGGTTAGCAATCCTATTTCGGTTAAGTCTTCGCCTTTCACCTCAACGATAATCGGTGCGTCTTCCGTTCCGAGTAACGAGCCAATGGAGTTTTGTTCCTGTTTGAACGTCAGTTCGAGGCCTTCAATCTCGTGTGTCGCTTCGATAAAACGTTCCATAACTAAATTGGGTGACAGTGGCGCCGATTTCGACAGGATGATTTTCATGGTAGCGGTATGTTCGCCTTCAAACACCTGGCTTTCGGATGTTCCTTTGCCTACATGGCAATAAACGGTGCATAGGCTGTCGCCGCTAATGGCGCGAACTAAAAAGTCTAAGTTTTGTACTACTGCATCGGTACGTTCTAAGCGTGTTCCTTCGGGCAGCTTCACAGATACGGTGAAGGTTTGACCTTCGGCGCGTGGCAAAAACTCCGTTCCTACCAAAGGAAGTAAAAAGATAGTGCCAGCAAGCAATGCAGCCGAAACGCCAATAACTAACCAGCGCAGCCTCAGGAAGGTAGCAAGCAGCCGGCTGTACCATTTTAACTGTACGGACTTTGTTAAGGTCTTAACATTTTTACGTCCCGACAGCTTATCGTATAGCATTGGTATCACTAACAAAGCCACAAGCAGTGATGAAACAAGTGCAAATGTTACCGTCCATGCCATCTCTTTAAACAGTTCGCCCGAAGCGCCATGCAGATAGACGATGGGTAAAAAGACGACGATGGTAGTCAGCGTCGAGGCGGTAACAGCTCCCGCCACTTCGGATGTGCCTGTCACAATCGCTTCCAACCGGCTTAGACCGCGTTCCTGGTTACGAAAGATACTTTCTATCACCACAATGGCGTTATCAATCAGTATTCCGCCCCCCAGCGCCAAGCCGCTTAATGTCATTATGTTAAGCGTCAAGTCGTTGAAGTACATCAAGTTGAATGTCGCTACTAACGAAATAGGGATGGATACACTGACAATAAGCGTCGTTCCAATGCGACGCAAGAAAAGAAACAAGATAATAACTGCGAGCGCCAATCCTAACAAAGCGCTGTTTTTGACTTCGCCGATAGCGTCGTTAATAAATGTTCCCTGGTTGGTGATGATACGAAAACTGTACCCTGGCAACGAATGTTCTATGCTAACTATCTGTTTTTTAAGCCTCTCAACGACCCGAACTGTATTGTGTTGCATCTCCTTGTAAACGGCCAGTCCGATGCATCTTTCGCCGTTCAGTCGGACGATATTATCGGGGCGGTCGTTTTCAAACTGTATATTAGCCACTTCGCGCAGATAGACCGGCGCTCGGTTGAGGTTTCTTTGTGCCGTCGTAAGTCCTGAGCTGGCGCCTTCGGTTGCGCGGTAAGCGACAATCAGGTTTTCAAAGTCAGCTTCGTTAGTAAACTGTGTCGTGCTTTTAACGAGATATTGCATACCCTGCTCGCTTACGCGCCCACCGGATATACTTTGGTTGTTCGATTCGATGCGCTGTGAAATCTCCTGCATCGTCAAGCCAAATGCTTTGAGTTTAAACGGGTCGGTTTTGACGGTCAAGATAGACTTTTCCTGTCCTGATAGCTCGACCTCAGCCACCCCTTCTAAGCGCACTAACTCGTTTCGGATATAACTCTCCGCTATCTTGCGTAGCTCGGCCATGTCTGAAATATTTCGGTGCGACATAGTAATAAGCATGACAGGCGCAGTATTCGGGTCGTGCTGGGTTATATTAAGCGAGGTAATATCCCTGTTGGAAGCAAACGAAGCCATCGCTCGTTGCAGGTCAAGAAAAGCCTCATCCATGTTTTTATTCTGGATATATTCAACAGTTAGGCGAGCAGTACCGGCTTTGATAACCGACGACACCTGCGTCACATCCTTTTGTCGAATAGCCATGGATTCCATGTTGATGATGAACGTTTTTTCTATCTCTTCAGGTGGACGCTCGCCAATCGTTATCTCCACAAACAGACGGGGAGCATTGATATTGGGCAACAAGTCCACGTTCAAACGTTCATACGAAATATAGCCTAACAACAGTACAGCCATTACGACCATACTGATAGTTACGGGGCTTTTTATCGCAAAGTTGATTATTTTTTTCATATTTTGTAGTTTTCATTCCCCCTTTGAAGGGGGCAGGGGGATGTATTCAGTTTTCATTTTTTCTGTCCACTTTCCACTAATTCTCGTAATTTTTTCACTTCGTAAAAAGAACTTCGTTTCGTAATTCGTAATATGTAATAAACTATCTGAGAACTCTCACTCGGCTGTTTTCGCGTAGTGTTTCAAAGCCACGGACGATGAGGTTGTCATTTTCCCACAACCCGTCGACTATCTCTACATTATCTTCGTCTTCTATGCCTGTTGTTACCGTACGGGTAACTGCGAGATTCCGTTCTACGACATATACAAATTTCCTGTTCCGTTGTACTTGAACGATACTCTTAGGAATGACAATCGCGTTGACAGACCGGTTTAATACGACATCTGCTTTTACAAACTGTCCGGGACGTAATTTTAAAGAAGAGTTATCAATCGTTATCTTTCCTTTGTAGGTACGCGTTTCGGAACTGATAGCAGGCGACAGTTCGCTGACGACACCCCTCAAGGTATCGAAAGGCAAGCTGATAGAATGCGTAATATGCACCGGTTGACTAACAAGAATAGCTCCGATAGTGCTTTCCGGAAGGTTGACCTCCACCAGCAAAGTCGAATAGTTCATGATGCTAACCATCGGCTGGTTATTCCCAACTTTTGTTTCAGGTGAGTAATACGGTAATGCAACAATAGTCCCGTCGAATGGCGCTTTCACGTTCATTTTTTCAAGGCTAAGTCTTGCATTAGCCAGCGAGTAGGTAGCATTGGTGATCTGCACTTCCGTATTTCTTAATTGCGTTTCGGTTGCGCCTCCCAAATCAAATATTTCTTTTTGCTTCTTTTGCTCATTCTCAGCTATATCAAGCGTCAGTTCTCTGGATTTAATTTGGATATTGTTCTCAAACTCCTGGTCTTCAAGGCGTATAATAACTTCTCCTTTCTTTACTGCATCACCTAATTTGAAGGCTTTTCCTGTGCGGGGATTCGTCTGAAGATGGTATCTTCCGCTCATTTCGGAATTCAGGTCAATACTTAAAGTAGAAATAGCTGTACCGGATGTAGAATAAAGCTTACTTATGGTACTGGTTGGTTTCAATTCCCGTATCGACACGGGCGTTTCGATATCACTCTGCGAGGATTGGGGCGGAGTGGTACAGGCTGTCAGATAGACAAAACATATTGCGCAAAGCGCTAACACCGGTTTTTTAATTAGTTTTAAACCGTCTTTAATGATTGAATAGCGAATGTTAAGCATAACATTTATTTATTTAATAGTTATTAATTTTCAGAGGATTTTTATTTTATTGAAATATTTTGTAATTCTTTTATCGGAACAATTGGTTTATCGTTCTCAAAATCATAGAGTGTCGCAATCTTCAGATTCAACAATTCCTGCTTGTAATTGATCTTAGCGCTCACAATACTGGATTTTGTGTTTGAGAGTTGTGTTTGAAACTGACTCATTTGAAAACTGGTTACATCGCCTTCGCGATACTTTACCTCATTCAGTTTGTATGTTCGTTCTGCATTTTCTACTTGCTTTTCCGCTATACTGATTTGGAAGCGATAGTTGTCCAAGTTACGTAACGTTGAGCGAATATCCGATTCGATAGTTACTTTTTCGTTTTCATAATTTAACCGGGCTATGGTTTGCGCTACCTTTGAAGCGTTAATACGCGCTTTTCTCCGTCCCCAGTCGAAGATGGGAACCTCTAAACTAACGGATACGCTTGGACTTGAGGTCGGCGTACTGTAAATATCTACAAATCGCGGGTCGTCACCGGCTATACCCATTGCAAGTGAGATGTTTCCCTTGAATTTGTCTTGGTCGCTGTCTTTTATCAACTGATTGTCTGCCAATGTCATGCTTATTTCGCGTTGGCGTAGTTCCATTCGTGAAGCCAACCCACATTGTATGGCTTTTTCAAGGTTAACGACCATGGGTGTTGCTACAATTTCAACCGAAATGTCGATGTCTTCACTCAAAGGCATTCCCAAAGTCTGTTTCAGGGCATCTTTCGCATTTTCCAAAGAAGCCTCTCTGTTTTGTACAGATGATTGTGCATTGGCTAAGTTCAATTCTGCCTGCCAGAGTTCATCTTTTGCCGACAATGCCGATTCTGCTTTGCTTTTTGTGATTTCATAGTTTCTCTGTGCATTATCCAGTTCTTCCTTGCCGATTGAAAGATTATTTTTTGCTGTGTAAACTCTATAGAACTGTTGTGTAATACTTTGCTCCGTTCGTAAACGTTGCAAAGCATAATTGATTTCTGCATTTTCGCGGTCATACTCAAGCTCCTGAATATTCATTTTTAGCGTGTTATAGGTAAAAATCGGTTGATTGTATTGAAGCTGAAGGTTATTCTGGAATCTTTCGGCAATGGTTGTTCCGCTTTTTTTCTGTGTCTCGTCACTATTCCAACTAAACCTGTCGGTAAGCGACAATGTGCCATCTGTCGGCAAAAAGGGTAATACCGTTTGAAATCTGCCGCCTGTCGACAACTTTTTACTGGTGTAATAATCCGAATTATAGTTATCAAAACTACGGTTTTGTGAATAACTGATAGGGTCAAGGTTCATCGAAAACCGTGGTTTCAAACGTGCGCGTGTCTCTTCAAGTCGATATAGAGTCCTTTCATAATTCAACTTGGTCGTTTTCAAACCGGGATTATTGTCTTCGGCAATATCCATTGCCTGTTCGATGGTTAATATTCTTTGCGCTAACGAGAAAAAGGACACTCCCGTAAGCAAAACAACCATCCATGTTAGTTTTAAATTCTTCTTTAAATTTTTGTGTATCATATCAATTTTTTTATTTATTTTTCTACCGTGTATAAATCCCTAACGGGATTATGGAATTTATTTTATCGTTCAACTCTTGCAATACCAGGCCTATTCGGGTCCCTGTCGAGTACGGATTCCCGTTTGACAATCTTCACAGCATCGGCTGTGACCATGCGTATATTGGCGACATCGTTCGACAGGCTGACCTTGATGGTATCTTTATTGAAGGGAAATGTCCCTACTCTGGCCCATCCTTCGCCTGCTCGTCGCAGGTTGATGTATGCGTCATCTATACCGCCGGAATAGTTCACTTTGAAATGATATTCCATCGGCCCTCTGTTGTTGTTTTGGTTACTCTGTTGGCCTCCACGGCCACCTTGCTGGCCCTGCTGCTGTCGGAGTTCGTCCGGCATATATACATAATAATACAAGTCGTAAGTTCCTTTCTCGGGAACGGGGACTTTCCATGTAGCTACCTGACTGCCACCGCCGCTCTTAATCACATAAGCAGAGCGAATATGCGTTCCGAAATATTTATCGTTGGTTGTCAATGTCCATTCAAGGGGCGGGCGCATACGTGTCACGCCCTTATAGGGGAAGGTATTATCGCCGCTATCGTCCAACCATTTCGGTAAGAGACCGACAATATCCGGCTTTGTTATTTCGAATAAATGGGCGTCCTCATTATCAACAATCACCTCACCCGGTATATTATAATTGACGTTTGCCAGGATAAAGTCGCCTTCTTTGTCGATAGGTACGTTTCGTTCACGGACGATATTATTGGCAGGAATGTTGATATAACTTGGCAAGTTAGCCGATATCAATGTGTTGATATTGATAGCGCGCGGCGCCTCTTCCCATACGGAAACAAGCTGTTTTGTTTCGCGAGCAGCCAATGCTATCTTCCGCCTTGCGCGCGGGTCATACGAGGTATTGCCTCCGCCAAAACCGCCAAAGCCACCGCCTCCACCGCCTCCGAAGCTGATATCGACATTAATGATGCCATCGTATTCGGAATCGTTAGTTATTTGCAGTTTAACGACATATACCTCCACATCGCGGTTGATGATATAAGTTATCTGCGGCTGGTTGACGATATAAACCGGGAGGTTGGCAGGTGTATCCCATGTCTTTATCGGTTTAAGTAAATCAGCATCGGCAACATTGCTCATTGTTGTCAGAAAATCTTCAAAACGGAGATTGGCAAAGCGATTGTTATTGAGATAGGCGCGAATAGAATCCCGAAACTCCATGTATCCAACTTTCAGTTCTCCCGGAGCAAACAGCATATTTGCTTTTAGTAATAAGATGTTGTTTAAAATAGTACGTTGATCGGGGTCGTTCAGTAATTCTTTGAACGAGTATTTTTGGATTAATAGATTAGCCTTTTCGTTGTTACTTATCCCTGTCATCATCCGCATCCGGTTATCATCGCCGCCTCTGTCTTGCAGGTAAAGCTCTATCATTCGGTTGGCAATAGACCATTCGGAAGAGAATATATTATAACGGAAATTATATAATTGCGGAAAAAGAAAATAGGGGTTGGGGACGGTCGTCATCACCATTGCGCCGCGTTCCATGGTCGGAGCGCCTCTTGTTTCCGCACTTTGGAATGTCATAGCAAACCGGTTAAAAACACCTATCGCCGCATCTAAAGTACTTAATTCTCTGCCTGATTGTTTAGCCCATGCTTTCTGGTTGGCTATCTGTCGGGTAACATCCAAGTTAGCAAATGTACACCCTTTTTCGGGGAACAGTACCATCTCGGGTTGAACCATCTCTTGGGCTTGCGTCCAAGTCCTGGCATAACTGCGAAACTGTACAGGAACTTCTACTATAGAAAAACGTCGGAATGAGTAGCTCAGCGAATAACTGCTCTCAAATGATTGCCTTCTCATTCTTATTGAGAAAGGGATGGTATCGGCTATCGAATCAAAAGTGGACGAAAAAAAATCATTCCCTTTTATATGCCATAAGCTATAAATTGTACGGTCTACTTCGACATTTTTTTGGATATACTCGCCGATTATCAGCGAAATGCCCGGTGTTGGGAAGTCTGTGCGGAAAATATAAATACTGTCGATAGGTGTTTCGGCTGTTGCATCGGCAACATTTAAAGTAGCTATACTATCGCCATCAATACGCCTTCGCATCCTGACTTCGCCGCCTTCTTCCGGCAGGGGTGCTTGTGCTCTGAGCTCGCCTCCGCCTCCGCCTCCTTCGCGTGCACGCATCATGCTATCGCGCATCCGGGCAATGGCTTCTTCGTTGAAAGCTCCGCCTCCCCGCGCACGCATTAAGCTATCTCGCATACGTGTTCTGAAGTCATTGCCACCTTGACCGCCTTGTGCTCTAAAATCGCCTCCCTGACCTTGCTGGCCTCTATCGCCACGTTGTCCTTGGCCTCTTACATCACCGCCCTGACCACCCTGGGCTCTGTCCCGCTGTCCCTGCTGCGCTCTTGCCTCGCCGCCTTGATCTTGTTGCTGTGCTCTTAAATCACTGACCTGTTGTTGGCCTCTTACGTCGCCACCCTGACCTTGCTGGGCTCTGTCGCCGCCTTGTCTAACGTCGCCCTGATCTTGCTGGGCTCTGTCGCCTCTCTGTCTATCGCCACCTTGATCTTGCTGTCTGACATTTGCACCTTGTTGAACTTGATATTGGGCGCCGCCTTGTTGTCCGCCGCCGCCTTGTTGTACGCCGCCGCCTTGTTGTCCGCCGCCGCCTTGTTGTCCGCCGCCGGCTCTGTTACCGCCTCCTTGTTGAAGTTGCTGTCCGCCTTGCACGTTATTAATTATGACTTGACCGCCACCGCCGCCACCACCACCTAAAAGACCACCTAAGCCGCCGCCGCCGCCGCCGCCGCCACCCATGCGACCGCCACCGCCGCCGCCGATAAAAAACATCTCTCGACCGCCGCCACCGCCACGCATCTGACGCATCATGTTAGAGAAATCATTACTGTCGAACTCATTGGAACGGATTCTTGGAATCTTTTCGCGGGGCGCTAAACGGGTACCTTGCGAAATGGCAACTAAACCGTTTATGGTTTTTACTTCCAAACGAAAATTGCTGAAATAAACACGTTGCCAATCGGGGTCCTCACTGCTGTAAGAAACGCCCGGACGCGGATACCAAAAGGTTTCGGGGGTAAACAGAACAAAATTATCGGTTTGGAAACTGTATTTCTTGTCTATTTTAAACATATCACTCTGAACGGCATATTTGGCATGTAACTCTTTGTCAAGAATATCGAGATAACAAAAACTCTCATCTATACTTCCACTATATGTTATCTCGAAAGTAACCTTATCTCCCGTTTCAAGCATCCTGCCAAAATCAATCAAAATGATCTGGTGGTCGCGTTTAAACGACAACTCCTGGTCGTCTTCTTTTATGGAGCTTACCTTAAGCGATGGATTCAGGCAAAATGCGTAAACAGAAGCCTCCTCGTGTATTGTTCCGGTCAAAACTACTTTTGCAGATATGGTTTGAGGGTGTTGTTCAACTTTAATATCATAATTATCAATCACCATTTGAGGCGTATTGACATATTTATTGTTGATTTCAATATACTTAGCCCTCATGTTCGATGAATGAAGAATCAAATTCACGTGTTTAAACCCAGAGACCATCGCGCCTAAGAGTAAACAGCAAGCCAAGGCAAGCCAGCGATAACGTCCATATTTTGTATTGGGTAAACGCCTAAACAGGAACACCGAGATGCAAAGAAATCCCAATCCCAAAAATAGATATAATAATCGGTGATTAACAACGGTCGACCAGTTCGTATAACCGACAATAGAAGATTTTACCAATGGCAAGCTATATGCCATATAATCAAACAGATAGTAAATCTTATCTGAAATATAAAACAGCGTCAATGCAATATATCCCAACAGGACGACAAAAGTAATTGCCTGACTTTTAAGGATAAGCATCAACCCAACAGACAGTCCGAAAATAAAAATCAGGGTAGGTACACAAATCACAAAGAAATAGGTGACGTATGCAACCCAATCGATAGTCACACCCGCAACGAAGTTGCAAATCACAACTATCAGGATGATAAGCAGGTTAAGACGTAAAAAGACGTTCAGGTTGCCCCAAATTTTACCTGCTACATACTCGGCATTGCTAAGCGGATGCACATAAAAGACTTCAGAGGTATCTAACTTCTTATCCGCCTTCAGAAATTCGGAGGATAAAAAGACAGCAATGATAGCCTGTCCGATATTCAAAAGCATCAAATTAATATAGGGTATATTAGAAGGTAAAGCCCGCATAATCCAATAGTTGGTGTTACCGGTGAAGATTAAATTGCTAAAATTGAATAAACATATAGCTAAAACGGCTAAAACAAGAAATATTCGATAGAACCAACTTCGCATTAAAAGTTTGCTCTCGTACTTCGCTACTGAACTGATGTTACTAAATGCTGACATATAAATAATTATTAATTAGGAATTACGAATTATAATTCTTCTTATTACAATCTCCACCCTTCACATCCTTCTGCCTCCCTGTCTGTCGGCAGACACGGCTTCAAAGGGGGAGTCGAGACTGAAACTTGAAACCTATACTAGAACCAACGGTTTAATTTTTTCTCCATAAAATAGACGTAGGCATGCTCCAAATTAGGTGGATACGGTTCTGCGTCATAGTCTTCAATCTTATCTGCAACGACTTGCACTTCCCATCCGGTTCCTGACGGGATAGTAGTAATAACCGGATATTTTTTATCAATCACATTCAGATCGGCACCTTTTACCTTCATTCGCCATACTTTTCCAGTCGCTTCTTTTAACATTTCTTGCGGCGGGCCGAAGAATGCCAGTTCGCCTTTGTTCATAAGCGCCATGCAGTTACAGGTACTTGAAATATCGCCGACGATATGGGTAGAGAGGATGATTGTCACATTGTTTTGCGTTACATTAGATAGCAAGTTACGAAAACGAATGCGTTCTTCAGGGTCAAGTCCGGTCGTTGGCTCGTCAACAATAATCAGCTTCGGGTTGTGAATCAGCGCCTGTGCAATGCCCAAACGGCGTTTCATACCGCCCGACAGTTTGTTCGTATAACGCTCCCGCGCTTCATACAGTCCGACGCTTTCAAGCATCGCTTCTACTGCCTGTTTGCGTATTTTCCCGTTATTCATGCCCGACAGACGGGCGGCATAATCCAAAAATTCGTAGGTTTTAAACTTGGCAAAAAAACGGAAGTCCTGCGGCAAGTATCCGAGAATCTTGCGTACCTCTTTCCGTTCTTTCAGTAGATTATACCCAAAGACCTCCACTTCGCCCGATGTAGGCTCCATCAAAGCCACTAATATACGCATCAAAGTAGATTTGCCGGCGCCATTAGGCCCCAGCAAACCAAACATTCCCGTTGGTATCTCCATGTTGATGTCTTTCAGCGCATGGTTGCCATTCGGATATTTCATGTTTAACGACCGAATTGATATACTCATTTTCCTTCAAAAAATTAAGAACGTCCCTTTGACACATTTACGGCTTTAAGGTTTAAAGACGACGTATAATTTTATTTTGAAAGAGGAGAAAAATCAATTAGGAATTAGGAAACGAAGTTCGCTTTACGAAGTGAAGCAATTAGGAATTAACCAATAACCGTTTACCACTAATCATTAATTTAGCAGTCGTTTAACAGCTTCCGAGATAGCGCGTCCTTCGGCTTTTCCGGATAAGGCTTTTGTTGCGATGCCCATCACCTTGCCCATATCTTTCGGGCCGGCTGCGCCTACCTCAGCGATAATTTTCTTCAGCTCGGCCTCCAATTCATCGGCAGAAAACGGTTTGGGCAGATAACCTTCCAACACGCTGACCTGTGCCAACTCAGCATCAGCAAGGTCTTGACGGTTTTGAGCGGCATAGATTAACGCTGAATCTTTACCTTGTTTTGCCAATTTCTGAATAATCTTCAAGGCAGCCACATCGGTCAATATATCATTTGCTCCGGGCGCTGTCTTAGCCTCTAAGAAATACTTCTTTATGTTCCGCAAGGCTTCCAATCTCACTTTGTCTCTCGCTAACATGGCAGATTTGATGTCTGCGCTTACTTGATCAAATAAATCCATAACAGTTTTTTTTTGACATTTGTTATATCGAACAATTTTTTAAAATTAAATTCCTTGAGTCCACTCCGAAAAGTATTTTTTTAACCACAAAGAACACAAAGCTAACACAAAGGACACAAAGAAAAGAATCTGTATTACAACACTTTGTGCAATTTGTGAAATCTCTTTGTGTTCTTTGTGGTAAAACTTTTTGTTTTACCGGAGTGGACTCATTCTTTGAGTATTAAACGCTGAATTGGGCTACAAAGATACAAATAAGTCATTCACTAACCAAAATCAATCTTAAAATCTTACAAAATCCTATACTCGAAGCGGAGCGTTACATCCAAAACGCCAGGCAGATACTTTCTGAAAAGGCAGGGAAAGACGGTAAATACTATACCGATAAAAAGTATATTAAAATAGCAGGACAAGCAGCATGGTGCGGCGTATTAGTCGCGCTTGATGCCGTATTAAAAAACAGGGAAAATATGAAAAAGGGACAACGACCTGATATAAAAGACTACCAGGAAGCCATCAGTAAAATGTATAAAAAAATGCCCAGACTTTTAATGAACTCATACGATACGCTCCACAAAGTACTTGGATTTGACGGAAATCTGAATTATAAGGTTGTCCAGGGTGGTCTTGAAGAAGCGCAGGATATAATTGAGTGGGCCGGAAAGCAGTATTCAAAATAACTTACTTCACAAAGGGAGCTTTCATAAGATAGTCGGCGCAACCTTTGACGCCTTCAAACTGTGTGCCTTCTCTATAGCCTTCCAGTTCGACGAAGAAGTCGGTTATCTTATTTTCATACCCTACCTCGAAAATCTTTTGGAAATTCATAAAACCGGATTCGCCTAAGACGGCTCTGTCCTTGATATGTAACAAGCGAATACGGTCAGGATATTTTCTCAAATACTCCACAGGATCACTCAATCCCATGACTGCCCAATACACATCAAGTTCAAATACAACTAATGTTGGGTCGGTTTCTTCTATTAAAGCATCGAAAATTATTTTCGAGCCAGGTGTTCTTCTTCCCTGAAAAGGCAATTTTTCAGTGCCACCGGGTACTACGCGCATAAATTCGCCGCTGTGGTTGTGGAAGCCAAAAGTCAGGCCTGCCGATTTAGCGACTTTGCCTGCTTCGTTGAACATTTCGGCTATGAGCGAAACATCTTCTGTGCTACGCATAGGTGGCTCTCCCGGTTGAAGAAGATACTTGCATCCAACGGCAGCATGATGGTCGGCTGCTCTTTTCCAAAATTCCTTAGCCTGTTCGATGCCATCTCTGTTGTACAAGTTACCCGGCAACCCGACATGCGTGCTTACGATTTTTAATCCGGCGTCGTCGCAATACTTCTTGAAATCAGCCATAGGAACAGCTCCAATCCTACCTTGCGAATTATAGCCTGCCAGTTCAAGGGTAGAATAACCCATTTCAGCTACTTTTTTTAAGCTGGCCGGTAAGTCGGAGTAAAAAACATCTGCTTCGCGAACTGTAAGCGAATAGATTTGTAAACCGAAATTTTTTGCAGCGCTTGTAGCATTCTGCAAATTACAAGACACCATACTTCCGGCAGCAAGTAATGTGGTGCTTTTTAAAAAGTTACGTCTGTTAATCATGTTGTAATAATTTTTTTTATGTGTGATTTATTGTGCAAAAGTACGTACTTTTTCTTATTCTGCAAAAATTTTCTTAACTTTTCGCGTAAATTTTGAAAAATGAAAACTACTTTGTTTGGAACATTTTTTTTGATACAACTGTGTTTCAAAAGTTATAGCTATTGGCAAAGCGAAGTATATCACTCAAAATGACGTCATCTACCGGCGCTTTTTCGGCTACTTTCATCAAATGTCGGTTTATTTCTGCTGAAGAGAAGGGGATGTTTTTAAGCGCCTCGCCCATAACTTGAAAAAAATCCGTTTCTAAACTGTCGGAATAGGCGACGGCTTCTTGTATTACACCGCTTTCGATGTAAAACTGCAATGTCAGGTCGCCCCATGAAAAACGGTCGTGGAACACAGCGTTGAAGGGCAGTTTTCGACCAAAACGCCACTGAATAGAAGCATATTTATCTTCCAACCGCACTAAGTCTGAATGAGTGATTCTATCAACCGGAAAGGGCTGGGGGTTGCTTTCGTATACTTCGCCAAAGGCTTCCATCATGGCAGTTTTGAGTGATTCAATCGATATAACCGGCGCAACTGCTTTCAGGTTGATAACCCTTGAACGGACCGAATCGACCCCTTTGGACTGTATTTTTGCCGGCGACACATGCAGGTATCGCGAGAGGTCTGTCAAGTTGGTATCGACTAAGACAGTCCCATGGTGAAAGCAATGGCCGCGTGCGTGATAAAAAGCGTTACCCGAAAACTTCTTCCCATCGACAAGGAGGTCGTTACGTCCCGACTTTTCTGCATTAATACCAAATTTATTCATGGCGCAAATAATCACATCTAATTGTCTGTCAACGTTATATTCCTCTTCTAACATCAGAAAAGTAAAATTCAGATTGCCGAGGTCATGAAAAACCGCCCCTCCGCCCGACAGTCGTCGTGCCAGATACCCGCCGTCCTGTTCGAGTTCTTTGATATGACATTCTTTCCATGGATTTTGATTAACGCCAATTACCACCGTCTGCCGGTTTTGCCACAGGTATAGGATGCTTTCGTCTTTCCTCACATTCCATAACAGATATTCCTCTAAAGCTAAGTTTGTAAAAGGATTGGTGTTATTAGATGAAAAAAGTAATAATTGTTTGGACTTCCCCCTTTGAACTTTCCCATGAAAATCGTTCAATGTATCTCTTTGTTTCACTTCGTAAAACGACCTATTCTTTGAATTAATTTTGGATAGTTCCGAAGGGAAGAAATGGAGGCTTGGGGGATGTATTTCACTGAGCATAGATAGTACTTATTCATTTGATTATTATTTCGATAAGTGCGTCAATTTCTTTCAATTCCTGCGACAGATGATTTTTTATTTCAATTCGTAATTTACCAAGTGCATACACCGACAGGTCTTTTTGTGGCAGGTTACTTTCAACAAATGTTTTTGCTTTTTCCGAGCAACGGCTGCTTAGTTCGGATAACCGTTGGTGTTGCGGGTCGGATTCATCGTATTTGGGGAAATAGACGTCGAGGATTTTTTTACTGACATCTCTCGGACCAAATAAACCTCGAGTTTGAAAATCTTTCATCTGTATATTTGGAATGGATGAATTTAAAATAGCTGCCAAATAGTCCGCTTCCTGTTTGTTGTCTGTAAAATACACATAAGACTTTGCATCCGCCAAAAACTCAAAATCAATAGCTTGTCTGTCCAAAACCAATGCGTTGGCGTCTTTTGCCGAAGCGGAATAAAGCGTTAAATATCTTTTATTCAGGTTTTGAGATGTGAGACCTCT
>Ga0209628_10000095_pt1 | contig 46360 bp, 39 predicted proteins | sample TergutCu122P4_FD_187285 | JGI IMG/M metagenome (GOLD analysis project Ga0209628, IMG submission 187285) | Cubitermes ugandensis P4 segment gut microbial communities from Kakamega Forest, Kenya - Cu122 P4 (SPAdes) (version 2) | ecosystem: Host-associated > Arthropoda: Insects > Digestive system... | reverse complement strand
AAAAACTCGGGAATACAAATTATTCGAAAATAACAGACAAGTCAATTATCTGGAATTGAAAGATATAAGGAAGATGCCTTTTCTTGGTCAAAGTAAAAATAAATCAGGTTTGATAGCCCGACCGTTTTTGAAACGAACAAAACCATTCGGCACATTGGCCTCTCGTACTATCGGTGATATTTTCGGAAATTATGCCGAAAACGGGAAAATCGGAAAAAACGGTCTTGAATTAGAGTACGATTCTTTGCTGAGAGGAGAACCCGGAAGAAGCACAGTGCGCAAAGTAAACGGAAGAATCATGAGCGTAATAGATGTCGACCCCATCCCGGGGAAAGATATTATATCTACAATAGACATTGATATTCAAGACATTACAGAAAAAGCGCTGTTGGATAAACTGAAAGAAATCGATGCCGAATCGGGTACTGCTGTCGTTATGGAAGTCAACACAGGAGAAATCAAAGCCATTACCAATATGGGGCGTATTCGCGAAGGCGTTTGGACAGAAACCAAAAATCACGCTGTGGCCGATGAAATCGAACCGGGTTCTACGTTCAAAGTTGCATCCATGATGGTTGCATTGGAAGACGGAGTGGTTACTCCGGATGACCCTGTCGATGTCGGAAACGGATTATATCAGTATGGCACTGCACTCATGACCGACCACAACGCAAACAGAGGCGGATACGGAAATATCACGGCATCAAAAGCCATCAGATATTCGTCCAATATCGGTGTCGCAAAAATAATCCTGAAAGGCTATAAAAATAATCCTGAAAAATATGTGGAAGGACTTTACCGTATCGGGCTAAACGAAGATTTGGGACTGGAAATCCCCGGAGCGGGACGGGCTAAAATCAGAATGCCCAAAAAAGACAGGTCGAATTGGTCGGCAACCGCTTTACCTTGGATGTCATTCGGATATGAAACGCAAATTCCACCGATTTATATGCTCACATTTTTCAATGCTATTGCCAACGATGGAAAAATGGTCAAACCTATCTTCGTAAAAGAAATCCAACAAAACGGAAAAACTGTCGAACGGAAAAAAACAAAAGTCGTCCGAAATAAAATTTGTTCGGATAAAACGCTGGCACAAATCCGGGAAATGCTATATGATGTTGTTAATCAAAAAGATGGTACCGGAAAGCCGGCACGCTCTAATTTTGTGGAAATCTCAGGAAAAACCGGCACCGCTCAAATTTCAAGAGGAGGAAGCTACAAAGGCGGAGGACATCAAGTTTCATTTTGCGGATATTTTCCGTCAAGCAATCCGAAATATTCGTTTATTGTAGTAATCAGGAAACCAAGAAACGGACTCCCCTCAGGAGGACTTATGTCGGGAGCTGTTTGTAAAGCCATCGCAGAAGGAATTGTTTCCAAATCAATGGTGCAAAAAGTGGAGGATTGTCCTTTAGACAGCCTTATTCCGATGTTTCCGAAAGTTAAATCCGGCTTGTTCTCTGAAACAAAATATGTTATGGATAAATTGAATATCTCATATAACGACAACGAACTCAACGGAAAATGGTTTGTTGCAAATACAGAAGATGATAAAATTATCCTGAAAGACAGAGTAATTGTTGAAAACTTGGTACCAAACGTTATCGGAATGGGAGTCAAAGACGCTGTTTTCTTGCTGGAAAATGCCGGACTGAAAGTCAACTTAACAGGAAGAGGAGCCGTTATTTCTCAAACGATAACTCCGGGAACAAGAGTTGTTAAAGGTCAAACAATTGGAATACAATTGAAATAATATGAAACTAAATGAATTATTAAAAAATCTATCTAACTTTCAATTAGAAGGACAAGATACAATCGAAATTTCAGGAATCCACTCCGATTCCCGGAAAATCGAAAAAGGTTTCATTTTTGTTGCCGTAAAAGGAACACAATCCGACGGTCACGATTACATCGAAAACGCTATCAAAAGCGGAGCATCTGCAATTGTATGCGAAATATTACCTGAAAAACTTCGTAACAACATCACTTATATAAAAGTCAAAGATTCGACAGAAACCTTGGGAAAATTAGCGTCTGCTTGGAACGGGAATCCTTCCGAAAAACTAACTTTAGTGGGCGTTACCGGAACAAACGGAAAAACAACTATTGCGACTTTGCTCTACCATGTTTTTAGAAAATTCGGTCATAAAACCGGTTTGATTTCAACGGTTTGTAACTATATCAATGACGATGAAATCGCTGCCACGCATACCACTCCCGACCCTGTCGAATTGAACAATTTGTTGGCGAAAATGGTTGAATCCGGTTGCGAATACGCATTTATGGAAGTCAGTTCGCACGCTGTAGACCAAAAACGCATAGCCGGATTGCATTTCAAAGGAGGCATCTTTACGAACTTAACTCGCGACCATTTAGATTATCACAAAACTTTTGAGGCTTACCGTGATGCTAAAAAAGGATTTTTCGACCAATTGTCTGCCGATGCTTTTGCCTTAACCAATGCCGACGACAAAAACGGTATGTTTATGTTGCAAAATACAAAGGCTACAAAATATACATATTCCTTACTGACTTTAGCCGATTTCAAAGGAAAAATCCTCGAATCGCACTTCGACGGCACTTTGATGCTGATTAACGACAAAGAAGTAAATACACAATTCGTAGGGAGATTCAATGCCTACAACTTGCTGGCTGTGTATGGAACTTCTGTTCTGTTGGGGAAAAATCCGGAAGATTCATTGCTGATACTAAGCACATTAACTTCGGTTTCCGGACGATTCCAAACCATTCGTTCTACTAAGGGATATACTGCAATTATTGATTATGCGCATACTCCCGATGCGTTGACTAACGTGCTCAATACCATTCATGGCGTATTGGAAGGCAACGGCAGGATAATTACCGTAGTTGGTTGCGGAGGTAACCGCGATAAAGGCAAGCGTCCGATTATGGCGAAAGAAGCTGTCCGCCTCAGCGACCAAGTGATTTTAACTTCCGATAATCCACGTTTCGAAGAACCGCAAGATATTATCAACGATATGGTCGAAGGATTGGATATTATCGAACGAAAAAAAGCGATTTGCATCACCGACCGCCGCGAAGCTATCAAAACAGCTTGCCTGTTAGTTCAACCCGGTGATGTTATCCTGATTGCCGGCAAAGGGCACGAAGATTACCAAGAAATCAAAGGCGTTAAATATCACTTTGATGACAAGGAAATTGTAAAAGAAATTTTTGATACATATAACAATTAACTTTTTCGCTATGATTACACGAATAGAAATAGATGGATTTAAATCGTTTAAAGGTTTTGAAATGGATTTTACCCCTTTAACGGTAATTGCCGGTGCAAATGCTTCAGGAAAAAGTAATCTTTTTGATGCAATACAACTCTTGTCTCGTTTGGCAGAAGTTGATTTGCGGACTGCTTTTGGCGAGCAAAGAGGTGATGCAAGCGAATTATTCTTAAAATACGATGATATTACTTCTGCCAATGAGATGTCTTTTGCGGTAGAGATGTTAGTTGATAGAAAAGTCAAAGATAATTGGGGTCAAGAAGCGGAATTAGAATATACTCGTTTGCGTTATGAATTGAAAATTGCTCGAAAGGTTAATGCAAGAGGATTTGAAGATTTGTTTGTTACTTATGAATCTTTGAGCAACCTGAACCAACAAGATGATAAATGGATAAGGATTATTGATGAAAAAAGCTTGACAAAATGGATTCCTGTGCCAAGAACAGAAAAAGTAGACTTTATCATGACAGAATCTGATAAGATTTTTGGACAAGACATAGAAGTCAAGGAAAATCCAGAAATACGGATACCAGCAGAAGGAGCATCTTTCAATCTTACAGAACATGAGAGAAATATACTGTTTACAGGTGCGAAAATGTGGGTATTAAAAGGAATACAGCAAACCGTTTTAAGCAGTTTCACAACAACCAGTTACAAACATATTTTTGCTGCAAGAGAAGATATGCGCAGCTGGAAACTTCTACAATTCAACCCCGAAGACTTGCGAGAGCCAACTCGTATCGCGCCTAATATGAGTGATGTAATTACACATAGTGGGAAAAATCTTGCCACCGCATTGTTCCGTATTAAGCAAGACGATGACTATTCGCTCGTCGAAATATCTCGCACACTCAATAACTTTCTTCCTGAATTTACGGAGGTAAATGTGGAAAATGATAAAGCAAATAAACAGTTTATTATAAAATTAACAGCAGAAGACGGACGAATATTTTCCTCTCGAGTTTTGTCAGAGGGCACTTTACGTTTATTGGCTCTTTGTGTATTGTTGTATGATTCTCAACACAAAAATCTATTGTGTTTTGAAGAGCCGGAAAATGGTATTCATCCTTACCAAATTAAAGCAATGATTGATGTACTCAAAGATTTGACAACGGATTTTAGTGATAATTCATTCTCTGTACGACAAGTGATTGTAAATACTCATTCGCCTGTATTGATAGGCGAAATGATGAAATGGAAAGATGATAAATATGTTAGTGTCTGGTTTGCAAATATGATAACGCGAATAACTGATTTCAACAATCAGAGGTATAAAATTAAGGTTACTAAAACTATTCCTGTAAGCATAGGCTCGCAATTATCTACAAGTGAATATTCCGAGCAAGGGAAAAAAATTTCTATGGTAGAGGTAAAAAATTATTTAAACACAACCAAATTCAATTAAAAGATTATGGCACAACCTCAACTACTAATAGGATTATATACTGAAGGACCTACTGATGTCCGTTTTTTGGAAAGAGTTGTTCAGCGAACTTTTGAGGATATATGTTACAACGAATGTCAGGGAGAATTAGATGTGTTGGACATTCGGAATATTGAAATTATAGACAAAAGTACATTTCCGGAAAGTGTTGTTAAAGCCTCAAGCAAAGGGGTAAATGAATTTGGCATAATGATACTTTGTGTTCATACAGATGCCGATGACAGAACAGACATAAGTGTTTATGAAAACAAAATTAATCCTGCATTAAAGGCTCTTGAAAATTGCAATGACGATATTTGCAAAAACATAGTTCCGATAGTTCCTATACAAATGACTGAATCTTGGATGTTAGCAGACAAGAATTTATTCAAAAAAGAAATTGGGACAAACAAAAATGATAATGATTTAGGAATTTACAAAAGACCCGAAGAATATGCAGACCCAAAAGAAATAATCAAATCAGCTATCAGAATAGCGAATCAAGAACGTACAAGAAGACATAGAAAAGACTTGACAATATCAGAATTATACTTAAAAATTGGTCAAACCGTATCAATTAATGAATTAAAAACAATACCATCTTATTACAAGTTTCAAGAAAATATACGTGAAATTTTAAGAAAAATGAATTATTTATATTAATATGCTTTACTACCTCTTTAATTATCTCGATAAACTCGATTTCCCCGGTGCAGGAATGTTTCACTACATTTCGTTTCGCTCGTCGATGGCGTTGATTTTTTCTTTGTTTATTTCAACCCTTATCGGACGAAAAATCATCAACAAGTTGCAGTTACTTCAAATTGGAGAAACTGTACGCGAACTCGGGCTGGAAGGCCAAATGAGCAAAAAAGGAACCCCAACCATGGGAGGAATCATCATTATTATATCTATCTTGATTCCTGTTTTGTTATTCGCTAAGCTTGATAATGTCTATATCATTTTGATGTTGATAACCACTGTTTGGTTAGGACTTATTGGCTTTTTAGACGATTACATCAAAGTTTTCAAGAAAAACAAAGAAGGCTTAAACGGAAGATTCAAAATCGTGGGGCAAGTCGGACTGGGATTTATTGTCGGCATAACCCTGTATTTAAGTCCCGATGTGATGATGCGCGAAAACGTTGAAACCCGAAAAGATAACACTATTACAGAAGTAAAACACAGTCCGGCTATAAAATCTACCAAAACAACTATCCCGTTTTTCAAGAATAACAATCTTGATTACCGCGACTGGACTTCTTTTATGCCTAAAAAATATCGCACGGCTGCAACATGGATTCTTTTTGTAATCATCACTATTTTCATTGTTACGGCAGTATCCAACGGGGCAAATTTAACCGATGGATTAGACGGATTGGCAACCGGAAATTCTGCGATTATCGGGGTCGCGCTGGGCATACTCGCTTATGTTTCGAGTCATATCGAATATGCCGCCTATTTCAATATTATGTATATCCCCAAGAGCGAAGAATTAGCCATTTTTGCGAGCGCGTTTATCGGAGCAACAGTCGGATTTTTATGGTACAATGCTTTTCCCGCACAAGTTTTCATGGGCGATACAGGTTCATTAACGTTGGGCGGAATCATTGCCGTATTTGCAATTATCATTCATAAAGAGCTATTATTACCTATCCTTTGCGGTGTATTTTTCGTAGAAAGTCTTTCTGTTGTGATGCAGGTTGCTTACTTCAAATATACCAAAAAGAAAACCGGTGTGGGAAAACGGATTTTCAAAATGACACCTTTGCACCACCATTATCAGAAAGCCGGAAATGCAGGAATAGATGCCCTCATACAAAAGCCATTGCAAGCAGTTCCCGAATCAAAAATCGTAGTTCGCTTTTGGTTAATCGGAATCATTTTGGCAGTGTTGACAATTGCAACTTTGAAGATCAGATAATTTGTAAGTAAAATCGAAAAAAACAGATGCAACAAAGACATTTAGACAGACAACGTTATTTTGAGGAACAGAGTTATACGACAAAAAAACATATAATTCCGTATATTGAAAACATTAAAATCATTAATGGCAATATGCGGGTACTCGAAATTGGCTGTGGCGAAGGAGGAAATATAAAACCTTTTCTTGATATGGGTTGCACAATTGTAGGTGTGGATATAAATGCAAAAAGCATACAACTTGCCGAAAATTTTTATTCAAACCACCCTCTCAAAAAAAACTTGGAACTGATAAACAAAGACATTTATGATGTCGGAAACGATATTGAAAAATTTGATATCATCATGCTTCGTGATGTTTTGGAGCATATTCATAATCAAGAAAAATTTATGAATTATGTAAAATTATTCTTGAAAGATGACGGATTATTCTTTATCGCATTTCCCCCATGGCAAAATCCGTTTGGCGGTCATCAGCAAGCCCTTAAAAGCAAAGTGTTGTCGCATCTGCCGTACTTTCATATTTTGCCAAAGCCAATATTGAAGGTTATATTGAAAATTTTTGGCGAATCCAAAAGCATTCCGGGAATGTTTGAATTAGTAGATACAGGAATTTCTATTGAGCGTTACAAAAAAATCATAAAAAAGGAAGGATACAGAACGTTGAAACAAACATATTGGTTTATCAATCCCAATTATGAGATTAAATTCAATTTAAAGCGGAGAGAGCAATTGAAAATGTTATCCTCAATCCCCTATTTTCGAAATTATTTGATTACCGCTTATTATGCTGTAATTTCAAAATAAAGATTATGATACAAAAAGACAAAATAGTCATACTCGGAGCAGGAGAAAGTGGTGCCGGCGCCGCCGTTCTCGCTAAAAAACAAGGATTTGACGTCTTTGTATCTGATATGTCATCCATCAAAGATAAATACAAAGAATTACTCAACAAATACGATGTTGAATGGGAAGAAGGAAAACACTCAGAAGAATTAATCCTGAATGCCGATGAAATTATCAAAAGTCCCGGCATTCCCGATAAAGCACCAATCATTCAAAAGCTAAAAGCATTGAATATTCCGATTATTTCCGAAATAGAATTTGCCGGAAGGTATACGAACGCTAAAACAATCTGTATAACAGGAAGCAACGGAAAAACTACGACTACGATGTTAATCTACCATATCCTTAAAAGTGCGGGATTAAACGTAGGATTAGCCGGAAATGTCGGAGACAGTTTCGCTCTGCAGGTCGCAGAAGAGCTCCCCTCCATTGGAGGGGCAGGGGGAGGGCTTGATTGCTATGTTATCGAATTAAGCAGTTTTCAGTTAGATAACATGTACGATTTCAGAGCCGACATAAGCATTTTGTTAAACATCACTCCCGATCATTTAGACAGATACGATTATAAAATGCAAAATTATGTCGATTCGAAAATGAGAATCCTGCAAAATCAAACAGCAAACGATGCTTTTATTTATTGGAACGACGACCCCATTGTTTCGCAAGAAGTTGCTAAACGGAATCCGCAAATGCAGCTTTTCCCGTTTGCCGAGGAAAAAAAAGCAGGCGTAAAAGCATATACCGAGAATAAACAAATCATTATAGAAACTCCAAAAGGAAATTTTACCATGGAAGAAGAACTGTTAGCTCTGACCGGAACACACAATTTATATAACTCCCTCGCCTCTGGGATTGCCGCCAAATTGATGGATATTAAAAACGAAGATATCCGTAAATCGTTAAGCGATTTCAAAGGAGTGGAGCACCGGTTAGAAAAAGTCGCACGAGTACGAGGCGTACAATATATCAACGATTCGAAAGCAACCAATGTCAATTCCTGCTGGTATGCCCTGCAAAGCATGACCTCGAAAGTAGTACTGATTCTCGGCGGAACTGATAAGGGAAACGACTATTCAGAAATAGAACCCTTAGTAGCAGAAAAATGTCATACACTTATTTTCATGGGAGTAGACAACAGCAAATTACATCAGTTTTTCGACGGAAAAGTCGCTCATATTATCGATGCAAATTCAATGGAAGATGCTGTTAAACAAGCATATAAAGTTGCCCAAAAAGGCGATACCGTTTTGCTTTCTCCCTGTTGCGCCAGTTTCGATTTATTCAAAAACTACGAAGATAGAGGAGAGCAGTTTAAGTATTATGTAAGAAGATTATAACAATTTTCAATTATTTATTATGGATTTTCTAAGTAAAGTGTTCAGAGGAGATAGAGTTATATGGATGATTTTCATGTTTCTTTGTCTTATTTCAATAGTCGAAGTATTCAGCGCTACGAGTACTTTAGCCTACCGTCACAATTATTGGGACCCAATCATGCGCCACTCCTTTTTCCTGTTGGCCGGACTTGGCCTCGTTTTACTCTGTCACAGCATCAAACCGAAATATTTTTCTTTGTTGATTCTCTTACTCCCTCTTTCCATTCTTTTGTTAATTGTAACAAAATTTTGGGGAACATCCATTAATGGAGCAGAAAGATGGCTTTCCATTGCAGGAATTACGATTCAACCTTCGGAAATTGCCAAAATCTCATTGATTGGAACCACTGCTTTTATCTTAAGTAAAAGAAAAAACAGCAAGGATGATAAAAGTTTCAAATGGATATTAATTACAACCATCGTTACTTGCAGTATTATTTTCATTGATAACTTTTCGACAGCCATAATGCTTTTTGCAATTGTTTTCTTGATGATGTTCATCGGTCAAATTCCTGTCATAAAACTATTGAAATTACTATTGGCATGTGCAGTTGCAGGAATTATTTTTATTGCTTTCTTGAAATTAGCGCCTAATAATTTTTTAGAAAAAATGCCAAGGGCAACAACATGGAAAAATCGCATCAATGAACATTATCAGAAAGGTACCGAAGATAAAAGTGCCAAATTCGAAATCACAGACGATAATTATCAGGTTTCGCACGCTAAAATTGCCGTTGCTCGAGGAGGAATTTTCGGTAAAATGCCGGGGAAAAGTCAGCAAAGAGATTATTTGCCTCAGGCATATTCCGATTTTATTTATGCCATTATTATCGAAGAAATGGGATTAATCGGAGGGTTTGCCGTACTCTTTCTATATGTAATACTGTTTATCCGATCGGGCATTATTGCAGAAAGGTGCGAAAAACTTTTTCCGAAATACTTGGTCTTAGGTTCTGCCTTACTGATTGTTACACAGGCTTTAGCCAATATGTTGGTAGCAGTTAACCTCATTCCGGTTACGGGTCAACCCCTTCCGCTTATCAGCCGCGGAGGAACGTCGACCATAATCACTTGTGCATACATCGGTATTATTCTGAGTATCAGTCGTTTCGAAAACCCGAAAGGAATTGAACGCGAAGCCCAGATTTTATCGGAAGCCGAACAGGAAGTTCAAAGAATAAGAACCATCGAAAACGAAGAAGGTTTCATGGAAGAAAATATTAACGCAGGAGAATTTTAATATGAAACGAGTTATCATCAGCGGAGGCGGAACAGGAGGACATATTTTCCCCGCCATATCCATTGCCAACGCTATTAAAGCAAGATACCCCGAAGTTGAAATACTTTTCGTCGGTGCGGAAAACCGTATGGAAATGGAACGTGTTCCCGCTGCCGGATATAAAATAATCGGTTTACCCGTTGCCGGATTCGACCGGAAAAACTTGCTCAAAAACATCAGTGTTTTAATTAAACTGCAAAAAAGCCTTTCGCTCGCCCGCAAAGTTATCTGCGATTTCAAACCCGAAATTGCTATCGGCGTAGGCGGATATGCCAGTGGCCCGACATTGAAAGCCGCCAGCCGGATGCACATTCCAACTCTGCTGCAAGAACAAAATTCATACGCCGGAGTAACCAACAAGTTATTAGCAAAAAAAGCCGCCAAGATTTGTGTCGCCTACGACGGAATGGAGCAATTCTTCCCAAAAGAAAAAATCGTCCTGACCGGCAACCCCGTCCGTCAAGATTTACAATGTTCGGAAGAAAAAAGAAAAGAGGCTTACAATTATTTCAAATTAAACCCCAACAAAAAAACAATTTTGGTTATTGGCGGAAGCCTCGGTGCCCGCACCATCAATCAAAGCATCTTAAAATTAGTTGAAAATGGAAAGTTGAAAATTGAATTGGAAATCGACGTTAGTCAAAATGAAATGCAAAATGTGCAAATCATTTGGCAAACAGGTAAAGCATATTTCAAACAAATCAAAGAGAAACTATCAAAAAATGGCGAAGAAAATAACTTTCAACTTTCAACTTTGACTAACGTCGATTTCCAATTCAACTTTCAACTTTACATCACCGAGTTTGTGTCGCGTATGGATTTAGCCTATTCCGTTGCCGATTTGATTATCTCACGCGCAGGAGCCGGCTCTATTTCCGAATTTTGCATGTTAGGCAAACCGGTTATCTTAGTGCCTTCGCCCAATGTTGCAGAAGACCATCAGACAAAAAATGCCATGTCATTGGCCAATAAAAATGCAGCCATAATGATTGCGGATAAAGATGCCGAAAACCAATTGGTAGATAAAGCATTGCAACTTATTCATAACGAATCCGAATTACAAAGCTTGAGCACAAATATTCTAAAATTAGCTTTGCCCGATGCAGCGAATAGTATTGTAGATGAAATCGAGAAAATATTAAAATAGGTAAATTATGACGCAACTGCTCAATAAGAATTTTAAAATGAAAAGAGGATTTATAATTTTAGTTGCCGTAATGACAGCAACAACAGGCATATTTGCTCAAATTGCCCAAAGTAATATGATTCTTATTAACGGAGGTTCATATAAAATGGGCGACTTTACAGGTAATTTTGCAGATGCGAGACCTGTACATAATGTTTTTTTGGATTCATTTTATATGAGTAAGTATCAATTGACAGTTGGAGAATTTGAAGAGTTTGTAAAAGAATCGGGTTATATCACTGATTGCGAAAAGGAAAAAGGAGGAAAGGTTTTTTTGATAGAAAATAACAAACAAAAGTACTATTTAGATTCTTTGGCAAGTTGGAAATATGTAGGATACGTCCCAAATGACAATCAGCCTGTAACATTTGTCAGTTGGATAGACGCTATTAACTATTGCAATTGGAGAAGTACAAAAGACAACTTAAAATGTTGTTATCAGATAAATGGCGATTCTGTTTTTTGGGATAAATCAGCAAAAGGATATAGATTGCTGACTGAAACTGAATGGGAATTTGTTGCACGAAGCGGTGGGAAAAATTATAAATTTTCTTGGGGAAATGACAGTCTTCCTGTGATAAATGGTCGAAACGCAGCAAATATAAAAGATGAGACCTTTAAGAAAGCCAACTTTCCCAATAAAATTAAACCTTGTTGGAATGATTATGAAGACGGATATATTTACACTTCACCTGTAGGAAGTTTTGCTCCGAATGAATTGGGAATCTACGATATGTGTGGTAATGTATATGAATGGTGCTGGGATTGGTATGGCGAATATAGCGAAAATCCTGTTAATAATCCTGATGGCTTTGCCACCGGGGAAAAGAGAGTTTGCCGGAATGTTGGATATGCCTGCCCAATCGACCAAATTGGAACGACCCATAGAGGAAAAGCGGAACCAAATAGTTTTGGAGATAATATGGGATTTAGAATTGGGAGAAGTAAATAACATCAGGACTCTTGGATATGACATTAAAATGTTAGGCGCAAACATGAAAAAAGAAATAATAAAATATGATTGCTGAATACTGCACATCAAAGTCCCGCAGGGACAACACTTTATTAACCGTAGGTGCAGCGCAGCACAACCTACGGATAGAGGATAATTACTCCTCCCTAAGTCCCGCAGGGACGACATTTTCTGCTCTTTATAGTGTCGCCTCTGCGAGGCTAAGAGAGTGTGATGTATTGCCTTTCCGTAGATTAAAATCTACGGTTAATAAAGTGTTGTCCCTGCGGGACTTTGAGTGTGATCCCTTTTGAGTATTTTCAAGTATAAAAGAATTTTTTATCTTTTTTCCTGAAATTTTCGAGTATGGAAGAAAAATTTAACGCAATACAAATGACAAATTTAAACAACATAAAATCCCTCTACTTCATCGGTGCCGGCGGCATCGGCATGAGCAACTTAGTCCGTTATTTCCTCTCCAAGGGGAAAAACGTAGCCGGATACGACCGTGTCGAATCGGAATTGACCAAGCAACTAAATAATGAAGGCGCTCAAATTCATTATGAAGATAACATTAGCTTAATTCCCGAAATATATAAAGACAAAGAAAATACTTTGATAGTTTTAACTCCTGCCGTTCCGAACGATCACTCCGAATTAAATTATTTCAAAAACAACGGTTTTGAAATAATGAAACGGGCACAACTATTGGGAGAAATCACCAAAACCAACCGCGCGATTTGTGTTGCCGGAACGCACGGAAAAACAACCGTTTCGTCCATGATTGCTCATTTGTTGAAACAATCTCATGTAGATTGTAATGCTTTTCTGGGCGGGATATTGAAAAACTACAACAGTAATTTATTGCTATCCGAAAAAAGCGATTTAACGGTTATCGAGGCTGACGAATACGACCGTTCTTTCCATTGGCTTTCTCCTTATATGGCTGTTATCACTTCTGCCGACCCCGACCATTTGGATATTTACGGAACAGAAGAAGCTTACCGCGAAAGTTTCGAACACTTTACTTCTTTGATTCGTGAAAATGGAGTTTTGTTGATGAAAGAGGGAGCGAATGTTACGCCAAGATTGAAAAAAGGAGTAAAATTATATCGGTATTTGGGCAATGTAGAGACGTTGCGCGCAACGTCTCTACCGGATTTTCTTGCTGAAAACATAAAAATCGGAAACGGTGAAATATTCTTCGATTTTGTAACGCCAACCGAAACAATCAAAGATGTTCAACTCGGCATTCCGGTTAAAATCAATATCGAAAATGCCGTCGCTGCCATGGCCATCGCTTGGTTAAACGGTGTAAAGCCGGAAGAATTAAAAGCCGGAATAAAATCTTTCCAAGGAGCCAAACGCCGTTTCGATTTTCACCTGAAAACAGATAAAATCGTACTGATAGACGATTATGCACATCATCCGGAAGAACTGACCGCAAGCATTTCTTCAGTTAAAGAGTTATATCCCGAAAGAAAATTGACAACCATTTTTCAGCCGCATCTTTATTCTCGCACAAAAGATTTCTACAAAGAATTTGCAAAAGCATTATCTTTGTCTGACGAAACTATTTTGATAGATATATATCCGGCACGGGAAGAACCCATTGAGGGAGTTACATCTCAATTGATTCTCGATAACATGCCGGAAGTGCCAAAAAAATTATGTAATAAAACAACATTGTTAGATGTCATCAAAGAAGGAAATTACGAAGTCGTTTTGATGGCAGGAGCAGGAGATATTGAACTTTTAGTCGAACCGGTTAAAAAATTGCTCGTCAATGATTAAAAAAATAATCATCATATTATTAGCTGTTGCACTTGCCGCATACATTCTTTTTTCGGTATCCTTCATGGGGGCGAAAACGGACGAAACTATTTGTAAAAGCATCGAAGTTGTTGTGGTCGATACATTAAAAAGTCATTTTATCGGCAAAAAAGAAATAGAAAACCTACTCAAAAATTCCGGATTAAGTATCGTCGGGAAAAAAATGAGCGAAATCAACACCGATCTTATCGAGAAAAAATTAGAAGAAAACAGATTGATTAAAAATGCCGAATGTTATAAAACCATTGGCGGTTCGATAAAAATTGAAATTTACCAAAAAATCCCCGTTATACGCATCATAGGCAACTCCGGAAATTATTATGTGGATAATGAAGGAGGCATTATGCCGGTTTCCGATAACTTTACGGCCTATCTTCCTATCGCAACAGGAAATATAGATAAAGAGTTTGCAACAACCAAGTTATACAATTTTGCATTATTTTTGCAAGATAATAAATATTGGAATTCACAAATCGGACAAATCCACGTTCTTCCGAATAAAGATATTGAACTAACGCCACGAGTCGGCAATTTTCAAATCATCTTAGGGTCGTTGGATGATGATTATGAGGAGAACCTGAATAAATTGAAACTTTTTTACGATAAAGGATTAAACAAAGTTGGCTGGAACAGATATTCTGTTATCAACCTGAAATATAAAAATCAAGTGGTATGCACAAAGAGATAATCGCAACAATCGACATCGGTTCGTCTAAAATAATTGCCGCAGCCGGAGAAAAAAACGAAAAAGGAGTTATCCGGATTTTGGCCTTGGAAACAGAGCCGATAAAAACTTCTGTTCGCAGAGGTCGAATTTACAACGTTGGAGAAGTGAGTCAAAAAATCACGTCCTTGTTAGCCCGACTCAACCGGAATTTAAAAGAAGAAATCGTAAAAATATACGTCGGAGTCGGAGGACAATCTTTAATGACCGAAACTCATTCGGTTGTAGAAGAAACGGAAGGAGCCATCGTCGACGAACAACTGCTCCAATCTTTGCGCGAAAAATGCGAAAATTATCAACCCGATTTTTTGGAGGTATTGGATATTGTTTCTCCCGAATATTTCATAAACGGAGAAACCGAAGAAAAACCGATAGGAGTATCTTGCGAAAAAATAGAGGCACAATTTAAACTCATTTTAGGAAATCCGGCCATCAAAAGAAACATCGATTTGTGTATTTCTAACAACGACATAGAAATTGCCGGATATTTCATCGCGCCCATCGCAACTGCAACTGCCACACTAACCGACTTGGAAAAGAAACTGGGTTGTGCACTGATAGAATTTGGAGCAGGAGTTACTTATTTATCCATCTATAAAAATAATTTGCTCAAGCATTTGGTAACGATTCCTTTGGGAGCCAACGCCATCACGAAAGATATCAGCAGTTTAAATATCGTAGACGAAGAGGCTGAGAATTTGAAAATAAAATATGGATATGCTTTAGTAAATGGCAAAAAAGAAGATAATTATCCGGAAAAAATAACAGCCAACGATAAAGAAATCGGCACCAACGAGTTAAACGACATTATCGAGGCACGAGTGAATGAAATCATCGAAAACGTAAAAAATCAACTCGAAATCTCCGGCTTTTCAGATGCTCTCGGGAACGGAATCATTATCACAGGAGGTGGAGCCGTCTTGAAAAACTTGGCCGAAAGCATCGAAGAAAAAACCAAACAAAAAGTAAGAATCGCATTCGTAAAAGATGAATTGGTCGATGCCGATTCATCAAAATACATCCAATTTCCCGGAATAGAAGAAACCATCGGATTATTATCTTTAGGTACGGAAAATTGTGTTAAGGTTGTAGAAAGACCGATTGTGCCTCCTCTCGCACAAACAGAAATTACCAACCTGTTCGGAGAAGTGATTCCTGATGCGGAAAGAACAAGAGGTACAAGAAAACCGCCCGTCAAAAAAGAAAATAAAGAAAGAGAGAACCTCTTCACAAAACTTGCGAGAGGGGCAGTCAAAGTCTCCGGAAATCTTTTCGATAGCGCAGATTCAACGGGAGAAGACGATGACGAAAATCCCAATTGACTAACGTCGAACGTTATTTCGTAATTTTTAATTTGTAATTTTGAAAACAGTCATGAACAATAACAATAACGAACTTTTGGAATTCGATTATTCAGCAACAAACTCCTCTATCATAAAAGTGATAGGCGTTGGCGGCGGCGGTGGAAACGCCGTACAGCACATGTATCGCGAAGGCATACATGATGTGTCGTTTGTTCTTTGCAATACGGATAATCAGGCATTAATGAAAAGCGATATCCCTACCAAATTGCAAATCGGTAAAATGATTACCAAAGGACTGGGTGCCGGAAATAAACCTTGGAAAGCCAAACAAGCCGCAGAAGAAAGTGCGGAAGATATAAAAAGTCTGTTAGACGATGGAATAACCGAAATGGTTTTCATTACCGCAGGAATGGGAGGTGGTACCGGTACCGGTGCAGCTCCTGTCATTGCCAAGATTGCCAAGGATATGGGAATCCTCACCGTCGGAATCGTAACTATTCCTTTTGTTTTTGAAGGCAAGAATAAAATACTTCAAGCGCTCAATGGAGTGGAAGAAATGAGTAAAAACGTAGATGCGTTACTGGTCATCAACAACGAGCGTCTGATTGATATTTATCAAAAACTTACTGTGCGGGAGGGTTTTGCCAAAGCCGATAATACACTCACAATTGCAGCCAAAAGTATTGCCGAAACAATCACCTTGCCCGGAGACATCAATCTCGACTTTGCCGATGTGAAATCGACATTAAAAGACGGAGGTGTTGCAATCATGAGTACCGGAATGGCTTCTGGAAGCGGCCGGCTCGCCAAAGCATTCGAAAATGCTTTACATTCGCCTTTGGTAAACAACAACGATGCTTTTGATGCTAAAAAAATCCTGTTCAATATTTCTTCAAGCGAAAGCGTTCCATTGATTATGGAAGAAATGCTTGAGATTAATGACTTCATGGCGAAATTCGAATCAAAAGATATTGAAGTTATTTGGGGAACAGCGACCGACAATGAACTTGGCGAAAACGTTAAAATTACGGTATTGGCAACAGGATTCGGTGTGGAAAGCATTCCTATGATGGATGAAAATACCAAACTCAAAAGAGAAGAATTGGCTCGTGCGGAAGAAGACGAACTCAGAAAGAATAAAGAGTTAATGATAAAGTATCATTACGATCCGGATAAAATAGGCGTGAAAATACGTCCCAAACCGTATATTTTTTCTTTGGAAGATTTAGACAACGACAGCCTCATTGATATTGTCCTCAATAATCCGGCTTATAACAGGAGTTTAGATGTTTTCAGCAAAAATGCGAAACGTTTGGAATCTGTGGCAATCGATGAACAGGATACTCAAAAAAATATCATTACGTTTTAATAACTAACAATTGTCATCCGATATTCTTTCTCCACAGAAAATATAATTAATTTTTTATACTTTTGCATTCATGTTTCACCCAAAAATATAATTAATATGAACTTATTCGATAAAATCAGCGAAGACATTAAATCAGCAATGCTCGCTAAAGATAGAATTCGCCTCGACGCATTGCGCGGAGTAAAAAAAGAATTTTTAGAGGCCAAAACAGCTAAAGGCTCGGATGGAGAATTAACCGACGAAGCTGCTACCAAAATTATTCAAAAATTAGTAAAACAACGCAAAGACAGCGCGAGTATTTACACCGAACAAAATCGTCCCGAATTGGCCGAAAAAGAATTAGCCGAAGTAGTTGTCTTGGAAAATTATCTTCCCAAACAAATGACTTCCGAAGAACTCGAAACAGCACTGAAAGGAATTATCGAAAAAGCCGGAGCCACCTCTGCCAAAGATATGGGAAAAGTAATGGGCATTGCATCGAAAGAATTGGCAGGAAAAGCCGAAGGAAGAGCGATTTCCGAAACAGTAAAAAAATTATTGCAATGAGGCTTTCCGCGTTTTTGTCAATGAAAAAATGCCTGTACTTCTGCTTTCTTGCTTTATGGTTAGTTTCATGTAATAACGATGCTAAACTTGCCGGAAACCTGCTGAATGAAGCTCAAGTTTATTTCGAATCACAGGAATATGCCAATGCCAAATTGTATTTGGATAGCTTGAAAGCTACTTTTCCGAAAGAGGCTGCCATCCAAAGAGAGGCATTGCAATTGATGCGTAAAATCGATTTAGGAGAACAGATACGAAATCTCGACTATTGCGACAGCATGCTGATTGTATGCCAAGTTAAAGCAGACTCGTTGAAACAAAATTTCATTTTTGAAAAAGATGAGGATTACGACGAAATCGGGAAATATATTAGCAAACAGCAAAAAATTGAGAATAACGTACAAAAATCATATATCCGTTGTGGTGTAAACGAGCGAGGCGAAATGTATCTGGCAAGCGTATATTACGGAGTCAACCCGATTAATCACAGTCGACTTAAAATTTCTTCTCCCGATGGTAAATATACCGAAACGGAAAATATCCCTCGAGATGGCGGACTCAATTATGCTTTCACAGATTTGGGAGCGACAAGCGAAATCGTGACCTATATGAAAGGGAAAGATGGAGGCGTTATCCAATTTATTTGCGACCATCACAACGAAAAACTCAAAGCAGAATATCTTGGAGACAAGAAAACTTATGCGTTCATAATCGCAACCAACGACAAAAATGCAGTTGTTGAAACCAACGAATTAGCAATTGTACTCGGTGATATCGACCGGCTAAAAAAGGAAATCCAAAAAGCACAAGGCAGGATTGAATACTTGAAAACAAAAATGCCATAACGAATTTAATTGCTAACTTTGCGCTCTTATTCTTAGCATATTATAAACATGTCAGACGAAGGAATTTGGTATTGGGTCGGGTTTATCACATTTGTTATCATCATGTTGATGCTCGATTTGGGCGTTTTTCACAAAAAAAATCACGCAGTAAAAGTCCGTGAGGCAATCTATTGGAGCATATTTTGGATTGGATTAGCCCTTTTATTCAATGTCGGCACCTATTACGTTTTGGGAAAAGAAAAAGCTTTTGATTTTTTCACGGCTTATGTTCTCGAAAAATCACTGAGCGTTGATAACCTTTTCGTCTTCATCCTGATATTTTCTTATTTTCAAATCGAACCGAAATATCAGCATAAAATTCTGTTTTGGGGAATTTTAGGCGCTTTGGTCATGCGTGCTGCTTTCATTTTTGCAGGCGTAGCACTCATTACCAAATTCAGTTGGATTATGTATGTTTTCGGGATTTTCCTTCTTTACACAGGAATACACATGCTGTTTGAGAAAAAAGAAGAAGATTTCGACCCGAACAAAAACCTTATCATAAGGTGGTTTAAGAAAATTATGCCGGTAACGCACGAAAATCCGCATGCTAAGTTTTTCGTAAAAATAAACGGCAAACATTACGCTACGACATTTTTCATCACATTGTTGTTCTTGGAAGTTTCGGATTTAATTTTTGCGGTCGATTCCATTCCGGCAGTATTATCTGTTTCTAAAGATACATTTATTGTTTTTACATCTAACATTTTTGCCATTCTCGGTTTGCGTTCGCTCTATTTCGCCCTGAGTGGAATTATGCAATATTTCTATTATTTGAAATACGCTTTGGCGGGGATTCTTTCCTTTATTGGCGTAAAAATGTGTATTAATGAACTTAGTCATGAATTTGGATATGCTTTCCATATTAACAACTATGTTTCTTTGGGAGTAATTTTAGGATTGCTTTCGATTTCTATTATTCTTTCGATTATCGTAAAAAAGCGAAAAGAAAGTAAATAATGTTTCCACACTGCTCACAACGTGAGCTGACCTATTTAAGCAGTAGCCTGAGGCTACTGTGTGATTACAAATAGCAAAACAACTCTTGTATTCTGTAAAAATATTGTAAATTTGCCGAACGCTATTTCGAAATGCTGCGCCCAAGTCCGATAGGACTAAATATGAATAACCCCCAATGAAGCGCAGCGGTTGGGGGAATTGCCGTATAAATGGAAGAACTAAAAAAATTATTTCAACAATATACCGGAAAATTGCCGGAAACAATAATTCCTTTTTCCGGATCGGGTTCCAATCGGAAGTATTTTCGGTTATCAACCCCCGAAATTTCTTTAATCGGGGTTGAAGGAGTTTCCGTTGAAGAAAATAAAGCTTTCATTGAATTATCCAACCATTTTTATAAACAAGGCCTACCGGTTCCCCAAGTGTTTGCTAAATCGGAAAACAGTCTTTTTTATTTGCAGGAAGATTTGGGAAATATCAGTCTGTTCGATGTTATTTCAGAAGGTAGAAAGACAGGCATATTTTCCGAAGAAGAAAAAAAATTGCTCAAACAAACGATTGCTGCACTTCCGGAGATTCAATTCAAAGGTGCTGAGGGTTTGGATTTTTCGATATGTTATCCTCAACCGGAATTCGACAAGCGGACTGTCTTCTGGGATTTGAATTATTTCAAATATTACTTCCTGAAAATGTCGAATGTCGATTTTCAGGAAAATTTGTTGGAAAACGATTTTGAAAAATTTGCCAATATATTATTGCAAGAACAAACCGGTACATTCCTTTATCGCGACTTCCAATCCCGAAATGTAATGATTCATAACGGGAAACCCTATTTTATCGACTTTCAGGGAGGAAGAAAAGGGCCGGTTTATTATGATGTTGCTTCTTTTTTATGGCAGGCCAAAGCCAATTTCCCGGATGAATTAAGAAATGAATTATTAGATGTTTATTTAAAAACTTTGAGTAAATATCAGCCTCATACTGATTCGGTTAAATTCAAAAAACAGCTACGATACTTTGTTCTTTTCAGGATATTACAGGTGTTGGGAGCTTATGGTTTCAGAGGGTATATTGAGAAAAAATCCCATTTTCTCGAAAGCATTCCTTTTGCCTTGAATAATTTAAATGAATTACTTCAAGAAGATTTTCCGGAGATTCCGTATTTGCAAAGGTTGTTAGTAGAATTATCAAGCGTTTTCCTCCCCCTGCCCCCTCCAAAGGGGGATAGGCTGACGCTCGCAATAACAATTTATAGTTTCTCTTACAAAAAAGGAATTCCCGAAGATATTTCCGGTAACGGAGGTGGCTATGTTTTTGATTGCCGTGCGATTCATAACCCGGGAAAATATGAGGAATACAAAAACCTTACGGGCTTAGACCGGCCGGTTATTGATTTTCTCGAAAAAGACGGAGAAATCCTTACTTTTTTAGACGAAATATATAAGTTGGCAGATAAACACATCGAACGATATATTGAACGGGGATTTACAAACCTGATGTTTTCTTTTGGCTGTACAGGAGGACAACATCGTTCGGTTTACTCTGCGCAGCATTTAGGAGAACACATTATGAGGAATTACAAACTCAATGTAACTGTTATTCATAGAGAGCAAGGTATTTATTTTGATATGACAAAGAATCCAAAACAAATATTACCTTTGCAAAAATTTTCATAACACGCTTTTTTACTAATTCAAAATAAATTTTATTATGAGCACAAAAAAAATGTTTTCAGGCGCAGTAATCGCCTTGAGTTTAATCGTTTCTATCAGTATGTTATCAAGTTGCGGAGCCGCTGTCGACAAATTACTTGACCAAATGGTTGTAGAAGGCAACAAACAATATCCTATGCAAATTGACAGCGAAACTCGTTTAGATAGGATTGCACACCCGGAGAAAGGTGTTTTGGAGTATTTATATACAGTTAACATCTCAAAAAAAGATCTTGATGCAAGTCCTGTAAGTATAGACGACATCGTTTCTATGATGAAAACAATGTCAGTTGCAACTCTTAAAAATACAACCGACAAAGCACTGAAAGCGATAATAAATTTTGGTACTGTTACTTTCAGACATACTTATTACGACAAAAACGGAGAACTATTGTTTTCTTTCGATGTTACTCCCGAAGATTACAAATAAGTGAAAGCTCTAATCTTCGCTGCAGGATTAGGTACACGGCTTAAACCGCTTACGGAAACCATGCCTAAAGCATTGGTTCCTGTAGGCGGTAAGCCTTTATTAGAGCATGCTGTTTTAAAATTAAAATCTGCCGGTGTAAATGAAATTATTATCAACGTTCATCATTTTGCCGACCAAATAATTGATTTTGTCCGTTCCCGAAATAATTTTGATATTCGCATTGAATTTTCCGACGAACGAAATTTATTGTTAGATACCGGTGGAGGACTTAAAAAAGCATCGCATTTTTTTAATGACGATCAACCTTTTTTTGTCTATAATGTGGATATTCTTTCCAGTGTAGATTTGAAACAAATGTATGTTTCTCATCTTCAATCGAAACCTTTATCTACGATTTTTGTAAGCGAAAGAAAAACAAATCGCTATCTGTTATTCAATGACGAAAACAGACTAATTGGTTGGTACAATCAATTAACCGGAGAAACCAAACCTAAAAATATTGCTATTATTCCCGAAAAACACAATCAGTTGGCTTTCAATGGAATTCACATCATTTCTCCTGAAATATTTCCTTTAATGGAAGATTGGCCGGATAAATTTTCTATCACGGATTTTTATCTGTCGATTGCAAACGATGTTAATATTCAAGCATTCCAACAAAAAGATTCCCAAACAATTGATGTGGGGAAAATAGATACAATAAAAACTATAACAGATAATTCATGCTTTCTAAAATAAGAAATTTATTTTTAATCATCTTTTTATTCTTTTTCTTTCATACTTCTGTCTTTTCTCAAAAAAGCGGAATAACGCAAAATCAACCCGAATCTTTTAAGGATACCATCGCGCTGCGCGAAGTTATTATTTCGGGCAAAAAAAGCGATGAGAATGTATCGAGCGTTAATATGGGAGTTGAAAAACTAAGTATCACGGCCATCAAAAAAATGCCGGCATTGATGGGCGAAGTCGATATTATCAAAGCCATTCAGTTATTGCCGGGAGTACAAGCCTCTTCCGAAGGAAGTTCGGGATTCAGTGTGCGCGGTGGCTCGCCCGACCAAAATTTGATTTTGCTTGATAATACAACTGTCTATAATCCTTCGCACATGATGGGATTTTTCTCCATTTTTAATAATGATGTCATCAGCAGTTTGGAACTTTATAAAGGAGATATTCCTATCAAACACGGTGGACGGCTTTCTTCGCTGCTCGATGTGCAAACGAAAGAAAACATGCCCGATCGTTTTTCCGGCTCAGGAGGATTGGGATTGATTTCCAGTCGGTTGATGTTGGAAGGGCCGATAGGAGAAAATACTTTCTGGTTGGTTTCCGGTCGAAGAAGTTATGCCGATTTATTTCTGAAACTTTCGAGCGATGAATCCATTAATAGCGCAATTCTTTATTTCTACGATTTGAATTTCAAGATTTCGCACAAACTGTCGAATCGCGACCGGCTGTCGTTGAATGCTTACTATGGCAAAGACGCATTCGGAGCCAAACCCGGAGATTTCAAATATGGCAATGGAACTTTATCGCTTGCATGGTCGCACATTTTTTCAGATAAACTTTACAGCAAATTCAGTCTGAATGCCACAAGTTACGATTATGGCATGGCTACTCATCTCGAAGGAATGAAAATGAGCTGGGAGGCAGATATGTTAGATTTGATGTTTCGCGCTGATTTTTCACAGCCGCTCAGCGATGCGGTCAATTTAAACTACGGATTTACATCGACTTGGCATCGTATCAATCCGGGGCTTGTCGTGTCGTCGATGATGGAAAATGATTACAATGTGGAAAATACTTTTGCCCTCCAAAACAGCCTTTATTTGGGCAATGAGCAGAAAATAACAGATGTTTTGGCGGTGAAATACGGATTACGTTGGACTATCTTTCAAAATCTCGATTCGGGAAAAATCCAACATACTTATAACACCTTCGAGCCACGCACGGGGTTGGTTTATAAACTCAACGACAACTCGTCGGTCAAAGCCAATTATGCACACAATGTGCAATTCATACAATTAGCCAACAATTCGGCATCGGGTTCTCCGATGGATATCTGGTTTTCGGCAAGTCTGAATGTAAAACCGCAACAGGTAAATATGTTTTCGGCAGGATATTTCCGGAATTTTAGAGATAATATGTTTGAAACTTCAGCCGAAATTTATTATAAAGATTTGAAAAATGTAATCGACTTTGCCGACCATGCCCAATTATTGTTAAACAAGGAACTTGAAGGAGAAATCCGCACCGGAACAGGAAAAGCTTATGGTTTGGAATTGATGGTAAGAAAAAACACCGGCCGGTTGACAGGTTTTGCCAATTACACACTTTCGCGCTCCGAACGCACCATTCCGGAAGTCAACAACGGCAAAACATATCTTGCTCCTTACGATAAAACGCATGTATTCAACATTGTGATGAACTACGAAATATCTTCTAAAATCAACGTCTCTGCCAATTGGGTGTTTGCAACCGGAAATCCGACCACCTATCCTACCGGCAGAATGGGAATTATGGGAGAATATTTTCCTATTTATTCGGGAAGAAACGAATACCGGATGCCCAACTACGACCGATTGGATTTATCTCTCAATTTTATCCCGAAACCCAACTCTAAAAAGAGATGGAAAGGCGAGTGGAATTTTTCACTTTACAATGCCTACGGAAGAAAAAATCCGTGGATAATCAGTTACAAGCAAGAAGATGGGAATCCTCCGACGGCGGAAATGCTTTATTTGTTCAGCATTGTTCCTTCCGTAACATATAATTTTAAGTTTTGAAAAAATGAAAGATATAACAACATCCTCAATGTCCTTAAAATCCTTATTATTTTTGCTCCCGATTTTATTTTTTTCCTGCACGGAAGAAATAACAATCCATACCGATAACTCCAAGCCGGTAGTAGTTATTTATGGAGAATTAACCGATGAGTTTACGCACCAAAGCGTTAAAATCACTTGGTCGTCACCTTATTTCGACAGTCAACCCAATGTCGGCATATCCGGTGCTGTGGTAAAAATTATAAGCTCTGATGATAAAACTTACGAACTTCTTGAAAATGATACGGTTCCCGGTTTGTACGAATCAAAAAAGAAATGGGCAGTAAAGGCGGATATTACTTATTTGCTAACGGTAGCAATTGATTCGGAAGGAGATGTAAAAACCTACGAAACATCGACAACAATTCTTGCTCCCATAACAATCGATTCCATAGCAATTGCCCCTATCGACATTATGGGATATAAACACTATGCCGTGAATTTATTCGGAAACGAGCCTGAAGGAGAAGATTTCTACTTGTGCAAATACTTGGTCAGAGATTCCCTTATTACCACTAAAATAAGTCAATACCTTATGCTTGATGACGTTATGTTTGACGGACAATACGTCGATGGATTTACCCTGAGTTTTTTTGATAGCCGTGAGAATTGGGAAAAAATTCCGGAAAACATGAGAAATCAATCGGTTTATTTATCACCGGGCGACAAAGTCGAGTTGCAAATAAGTCGAGTTTCTAAAGGTTTTTTTAATTTCGTCATCCAATGTCAGAGCGAAATGCACGGTTCCAATCCTTTTTTCGGTGGCCCGCCCGCCAACATCACTACCAATATCTCAAATGGCGGAGTCGGATATTTTTCCGGATATTGCATCAGCCGGGTAAAGGCCGTAACGCCCTAAATATTTTTTGTAATGTATAATTGAAATTCTTTGCAAAAAACATGAATTGTTCTATTATGATTGAAACTACGGCGAACACATTCTTTTCTCACTTCTTAATCACAGACTAAGTCCAACCGAGGTACAATGCTTAAATTTGAAAGAATTTTTAGAAATGGAAATATAAAAATGAATGTTAAATATACTTCATTTATAACGGAGTGAATAAAGTTTATTATTTTTACGCAAGAAATCATTTTGTATCATGAAAAATAAAATAATAAAAATAACAGCAGTAGTCTTCTGTTTCTTGTTGGTAGCAGGATGCAAGGAGAAAACAATTGACTATCCTGTTGTTGAAGTAGAACCCGTAGGTGTAGATAATATAGAAATTTACGGAGATTATGTAGGACTTATCAAGGCTGCCCAAAGCGTGGAAATACACGCAAGAGTAGAAGGTTTTTTGGAAAAAATGACGTTTGGCGAAGGGAAAAGCGTCAAAGCCGGGGAGCCTTTGTTTTACATCAACAACAAACCTTACAAAGCAAAAGTAGAAAAAGCAAAGGCGCAACTTCAACGGTTTGAGGCACGAGCATTAAAAGCCGAAAGCGACCTCAAACGGATAAAGCCGTTGTATGAGTTAAACGCAGCAAGTCAGCTGGATTTGGATAATGCCATAGCCGAACTGAATATGTCGAAAGCCGATGTAGCAATGAGTAAAGCCGACCTTGACCAAGCCGAATTAGAACTGAGCTACACAGTTGTTCGTTCTCCCATTTCGGGATATATAAGTGAACGTTATGTCGATATCGGCACCTTGGTGGGAAATTCCAAATCGTTGTTGGCTACCGTTGTGAAACGGGATACGGTGTTGGTTAACTTTCAATTAACGTCTCTTGATTACCTGCGAAGTCAACGGCGCAATGTGCATTTGGGAGAGTTAGACACTACCCGTTCGTGGCAACCTTCCGTAACCGTTACATTAGCCGATAATTCTGTTTACAGGGAGAAAGGAATCGTTGATTTTGCATCTCCGCAAGTCGACCCTAAAACGGGAACATTCGGAGTGCGTGCCGTCTTGCCTAATCGCCGGCAAGTGCTTCTTCCCGGACAGTTTACGAGAGTCAGGCTCCTATTGGATGTAATGCAAAACGTGCTGGTGGTTCCACGCAAAGCCATTTCGATAGAAAAAGGAGGAGTATTTATTTTTGTTGTTCGGCCGGATAGTGTGGTGGAAAAAAGATTCATAGAAACCGGTCCCGAACAAAACAATAATATAGTAGTAACCAGAGGTTTATCTCAAAATGAAAATGTTGTAATCGAAGGTTATCAGAAACTAACGCATGGACAAAAAGCAATCGCCCGCACAAAGGAGGAGGAAGAAAAATTTGAGATTCCGGAAAAAGAAAAGGAGGCTAAGCGATGAAATCGGGATTTTTCATAGAAAGGCCTGTTTTGTCTACGGTAATATCTGTATTGATAGTCATTCTGGGCATAATAGGTTTATTCTTATTGCCCATTGAGCAATATCCGCAAATTACTCCGCCTGTGGTGAGAATCAGTGCCTCTTATCCGGGAGCGAATGCCACGACTGTGTCGCAAGCTGTTGCCACACCCATCGAGCAAGAACTGAACGGAACACCCGGAATGATTTATATGGAATCGAGCAGTTCTAATTCGGGAGGAGTATCGGTTACAGTTACTTTCGATGTAAACACCAATGCTGATTTGGCTGCGGTGGAAGTACAAAACAGGGTGAAACTTGCCGAATCGCGTCTCCCTGCCGAAGTACTTCAAAGCGGAATTACTGTAGAAAAACAAACTCCCGGACAATTAATGACCATCGCTTTAACCTCGGACGACCCGAAATACGATGAAATATACCTGAGTAATTATGCCACAATAAACATTTTGGATGTAATCAGGCGTATTCCCGGTGTGGGGCGCGTATCGAGCGTGGGCAGCCGCTACTACGGGATGCAAATATGGGTTTACCCTGATAGACTTGCAAGCTTTGGATTGACTATCAAAGATTTGCAAAATGCGATTAAAGACCAAAACCGTGAATCTGCCGCCGGAGAATTGGGCAAACAACCCATCGAAGATGTCGATGTGGCAATGCCCATTACTACGCGAGGACGTTTATCTACCGTGAGCGAATTTGAAGATATAGTCGTAAAAGCCGACAATAGAGGTTCCTTTATCCGGATACGAGATGTAGCAAGAGTATCTCTCGAAGCATCTTCTTACAATACAGAAAGTGGATTGAACGGAAAATATGCCGCTATGCTTAGTGTTTACCTGTTGCCGGGCGCCAATGCAATGGGAGTAGCAAGTGAAGTGAAAGCGGCAATGGTAAAAATCAAACAGGATTTTCCCGAAGGACTCGATTATATCATTCCTTTCGATATGACGACGTATATTTCCGAGTCTATTCACGAAGTATATAAAACTCTGTTTGAGGCTCTGTTTCTTGTTATATTGGTTGTGTTTTTGTCTTTACAAAATTGGCGGACAGCGCTTATTCCGATCATTGCAGTTCCTATATCTTTAATCGGCACGTTTGGATTTATGCTGATTATGGGATTTTCTTTAAATATGCTCACGCTATTAGGACTTGTATTGTCTATCGGTATTGTCGTAGACGACGCCATTGTTGTCGTCGAAAATGTAGAGCGTATCATGGAAGAAAAGAAAATAGGAGCACGGGAAGCCACACATTTAGCAATGAAACAACTAACGGGCGCATTGGTTGCGACCTCGTTGGTATTGGCTGCCGTGTTTGTTCCGGTAAGCTTTTTGGATGGTATCACAGGTTCGTTGTATCGACAGTTCTCCGTAACGATTGTTGTATCGGTACTCATTTCAGCAGTTGTAGCCCTGACGCTAAGTCCTGCTTTGTGTGCAATTTTACTTCGTCCACCGAAAGAAGAAGGAAAAAGACATATCGTTTTCCGTAAAATCAACGAATGGTTATCGCAAGGGAATAAGCAATATGGGCATATTTTAACGAAATTATTAGTTCATCCGCGTCGGGTGATGGCTGCTTTCGGAATGGTGTTGATTTTCATATTTATATTCAATCGCATAGTGCCGGGTAGTTTCTTGCCACAAGAAGACCAAGGCTACTTTACCGTAGAATTGGAAATGCCCGAAGGCGCAACCTTGGAGCGCACGCGCATAGTTACCAACCGGGCAGTAGACTTTTTGAATAGTCATCCCGATGTTGAATATGTGCAAAACGTAACAGGCTCAAGTCCTCGTGTCGGAACGAATCAAGGGCGCGCTACGCTGACTGTCATACTCAAACCGTGGAAGAAAAGAAACAAAGGAGTGGAAGAAGTCATGCGTGACGTTCAAAAAGAATTTTATAATTACCCCGAAATAAGGTCGTTTGTGAGTCGCCCGCCTGCAATACCCGGTTTGGGCTCCGCCGGAGGAGTGGAAATGAAATTACAAGCACGTTCGGATGCCACTTGGGACGATTTGGTGGCGGCTGTGGATACATTTATTTATTATGCCAAACAATCGAAAGTCTTGTTTAATGTGTCTTCATCGTTGCAACCGGAAATTCCGCAACTTTATTTCGATGTAAATCGCGACCTGGCAGAATTTCTCGGCGTGCCGATGTCCGATATATTTTCAACAATGAAAGCATATCTCGGCTCCGTATATGTCAATGATTTCAATATGTTTAACCGCGTGTATAAAGTGTATATACAAGCCGACTATTCGTATCGGACAACGGCAGAAGATATTAATCTGTTTTTCGTAAAAGCAGCTAACGGAAGTATGATTCCGATTACTGCGCTGGGAAAAACAAGTTATACCACCGGGCCGGGCAATATTACTCGTTTCAATATGTACACATCGGCCTCGATGCAAGTAACTCCTGCGAGTGGACACAGTTCGGGACAAGCGATGAAAGAAATTGAACGTATTGTAAAAGAACGTTTGCCCGAAAACATCGGAGTAGCGTGGAGCGGCTTATCGTTTCAAGAGCAAAAATCAAGCGGACAAACGGGCACTGTAATGTTTTTGGTCTTTCTGTTTGTATTTCTATTCCTTTCGGCATTATACGAAAGTTGGACGGTTCCCATATCTGTGCTATTATCTTTACCGGTTGCAGCGTTGGGAGCATTCTTGGGAGTATGGATTTTAAGACTTGAAAACGATGTTTATTTTCAAATCGGTTTGGTTACTCTCATCGGACTTGCAGCGAAAAATGCCATTTTGATAGTCGAATTTTCTAAAGTTTTGGTAGATAAAGGGATAGAACCGACAAAGGCAGCTATGCAAGCCGCCAAGTTGCGTTTTCGTCCGATATTAATGACCTCATTGGCTTTCGTGCTGGGAATGTTGCCGATGGTGTTGGCAACAGGCCCCGGTTCGGCAAGCCGGCATTCCATCGGAACAGGTGTATTTTTCGGAATGATTGCCGCCATCACATTGGGAATCTTTTTAGTGCCGTTCTTTTTCGTTATGGTTTATAAAGTGAAAAATAAATTTCATATTCCCGAATTGAATTTTCCTGAATTTCTCAAAGTGAAAAAGTTTTTTAAAAAAAGGAAATAGTGATGCTTAGAATTCTTACATAAGAATGAAATAATTTATTTGCGATTACAGACAAAATCTATACCTTTGTGAAAATTATTTATGCAGTGGAACAGACAAAAAAATATGAATATGTAGATGATTATCTTTTGAAAATACGTTCAAAAGGCAGATTTTCGTTCACTTTCGAAGAATTAAACCAAATATTTGATTCTTCCGAACAGGCAATTCGCAGAAAATTATACCGGTTGAAAGCAGATAACAAAATCGCTATTATCCGTAAAGACTTCTATGTTGTGCTTCCGCCGGAATATGCACAAAATGGCTCTCTGGCTATTTTTCTGTACATTGATGACTTAATGAAATATTTGGGACGTGATTACTATTTAGGGCTATACACTGCCGCCTCGCTGTATGGTGCTGCCCACCAGCAACCAATGGAATACCAAGTAATAGTACGAAGTCCGATGAGAGCTATCGTTGAAAATAATACGCGGATAAACTTTCTTGTCCGGAAAACGTGGGAACAGGAAGGGATTGAGAAGAAAAATTCGGCTGCCGGATATTTCAATGTTTCGTTACCGGAACTTACGGCATTGGATTTTATGTCTTTCAATGGAAAAATCGGAGGAATTTCCCGAATTGTTCCGATTCTTGGAGAGCTTATTGAAGAAATGAAGCCTTCCAGAATGTATAAAATAGCATCTGGTTATCCTCAAATCTCATCTTTGCAACGATTGGGATATTTATATGATAAAGTCTTTAACAGGCAAGATTTGGCAGCCTCTATACAACGTTCATTAAAAGGCAAGGCAACTCAGAATATCCTGTTATCCATAGCATCGCCCAAGCAAGGGAGTATTGATAAGGATTGGAAAGTGGATGTGAATGTAATAATAGAAAATGATTTATGATTCCGATACGATACATAGAAGAATGGAAAGAAAATGCTCCGTGGCCTGATTACTCCCAAGTTGAGCAGGATATGATAATTGCGCGAGCATTGGTAGAGATGTTTTCAGATGATTTATTGAAAAATTCATTGGCATTCAGAGGAGGAACAGCTTTACACAAGTTGTATCTGCAACCACAAATCCGCTATTCCGAAGATATTGATTTGGTACAAGTTAATTCCGAACCAATCAATCCGATACTCAAACGAATCAGGGAACGACTCTCTTTTCTTGGCACGAAACGAACGATAAAGCAGCACATTCATAATAACACAATCATCTATCGTTTTGAAACGGAAACACAGCCGGTAGTCAATATGCGACTGAAAATAGAAATTAATACGCGGGAACACTTCAATGTCTTGGGTTTGAAAGAGATTCCATTCAAAGTAGAAAATACATGGTTTTCAGGTGAATGTAACCTAACCGGATATGAATTGGAGGAATTGTTGGGAACAAAGCTACGCGCATTATACCAACGTCGGAAAGGACGCGATTTGTTTGATTTGTATTGGGCAATGGTTCATCAGGATGTAGATACAGAGAAAGTGATACAATGCTACAAAAAGTATATTGAGTTTGCCGTAGATAAACCGCCGACACAAAAACAGTTTCTTGCCAATATGGAAGAAAAGATTGTGATGAAGGAGTTTACGGATGATGTTTATCTTATATTGAAAAAAGGGATAAAGTATGATGATAAAGAGGCTTGGAGATTGGCAAGAAAAGAGTTAGTAGAGAAATTATAAAAACCACAGATGAGATGAATTATGGAATTAGTTTATTTATACATAGGAGATGATGGAAGAAATATTAAGAATTGTGAATTTAACTTTTCTCCTAAATATAGATTTCATTTCGATAAAAATAGAAAAAAGTTATCATTAAAAATAGGAGAGCAACTTACGTTAGGTTGGTTTGGTAACAACATAGATAATGTGACCGCTATTATTGGGAAAAATGGAACAGGAAAGAGTAATTTAATTGATTGTGTCATTAATGCTCTATGTGGACAAGGAGGCGGAGTGGTTGTTTGGAGCTATAGAGGTGAGTTATATAGAAATAAATGTTCTTTTGAAATAGAGTCTGATTTTCAAATCAAAGAACTAGATTTTTGGGGGAGCCCCTTCAATATTGACATTGAGCAGGAAGAAAGAATTACTGATACCGCAATTATTTATTTTTCTCCAAATATTGACAGGAAAATTCAGCGTAAATTCCCATTTCATGGATGTATAGACGTATCCACCGCAAATTTACTACGAATAAAAAACAACTATACAAAGAAGAATTATAACTCATACTATTTTTCTGATATTGATTATATGCAAATAACAGATACATTTAAGCAGATATTATTTTTTATTTATTATCAGAATGAATTTCTTCTGGAAGATATTAGAGTGCCTGAATATTTAGATATAACTCTTCGATCGTATGACATAAAAAACGAAAAGCACCCTACCTGTGTTCAGTTAATGAAAGGAGTTGATAATTCATTTAGTGGTCAATTGAGATCAATTCTAATAAAACAATTTTTTTCAAATGATGAGATTCCTAAATCGTGGAACACAAAAACGACTTTTGAAGAGGTGTTGAAACATTTTTTACTTAATACAAATGAACGCCCAAATATTTATAACGAACTTATTGATTTATATAGTAAAAAGAATATTCGTTGCAAACTAAGTGAGCAAAAGGCATCAAGTAAGTGGGATTATTTTACATTTTCTATTAAAAGAACGGCATTGAATATTAGATTAATGACCGCCTTATTTAGCTATTATTTTACAGAAGAGCCTTGTTATGCTTCTTTTTCAACTTTAAGAGAAAATGTTTCAAACAATAATATTTCAATTAGATGGGATGGTTTATCATCAGGAGAACAGGCATTTTACAATTTTTTGGCAAGAATTAACAGTGAGCTAACAGTATGTGAAGGAGAAATACATATACAAGCAAAGGATGAAGTAAAAGTTTGGTACAATAATGATTATAAACATTTCATAATAGTCTTAGATGAACCTGAATTGTCATTTCATCCCGAATGGCAGCAAAAATTTCTTAATCTATTTCTAAATTCATTAGAAGAGCTATATCCTAATTTTAGATTTCAAGTAATCATTGCTTCACATTCTCCAATCCTTGTTTCTGATATCCCCAAAAGTAATATTATTTTCTTAGATAAAGACGAAAACGGAAATTGCAAAACGATTGATTCAATTACTCGTGAAAATACCTTTGGTGCAAATATCCATACGTTGTATAAAAACAGTTTTTTCATGGATGGACTTCCTATTGGAGAATTTGCTAAAAGAAAAATTGACCGTCTTTTTAAAGAATTGCAAACAGGTAATATTAGCGAAGAAATACATAAAGAAATCTTATTGATTGGAGAGCCATTATTCAAAAATCAACTGATAAAAATGTATAATGATAATTTACCGAATGGTGTAAATAAACGTGTAACAGAATTGGAAAAAGAAGTCGAAGAATTAAAGAGGCAATTAAATGATAAAAATTGAACGAGATAATATAGAAGAAGACTACGGAAGTATTGCAGCCGAATACTTCGATGAATTGAAAAAATATATGAAAAAGAGTACCGCTGAACGTCCTTTTTTATACAATTTCCTAATCAGTAGTGGAGAATTACGATTTGACATTCTTTTTTGTAAACCTGAAAAATTTAAAGGTATTATTGAGGATTTCCATGATAGACATAAAACTGAAATTCAAAAATATAAAGAAATAGAAAAACGAATAAAAACAGCAACAAATAAGGTAGATAAAGAAAATTTTGAAAAGGAACTTAAGACAACAGAATATTACAAATTTTGCAAGTATATGAACGACCGATATGAGTATTTTATTGACAAAAATGGCTCATGGCTGTCAAAAGAATTAAAAGTAGATACTTGTCCATATTGTAACAGACAATACACATTTACAGTAAATTCAAAGAAGAAAACCAGACCTCAATTCGACCATTTCTATCCGAAAAGCAAATATCCTTATTTAGCTCTTTCTTTTTACAATTTAGTTCCTTGTTGTCCCGTATGTAATCACATTAAAGGTGAAGATGAGATAGATTTTCATCCATATATTAAAGGATTTGGTAACGATTTTCAATTTTCAGTAAACTATTGGGATTATATTTTCAGGAATGATGAAGTAAAAGTCTTGTTGAAAAACAAGAAGAATAAAAAAACTCGAAATAGAAATATAGAAATATTTGCATTAAATGAATTGTATACTCAGCACAAAGATTATGTTCAAGAAATTATAGATAAAGCACATGCTTACAATGATGATTACTATAACGGAATTATAGAAACTTTTAGCGCAATAGGAAAATCTTCTTCGGAAATTAATTGCTTAATTTTCGGGAACTACATTGATACGGTAGACCATGAAAAACGTCCATTATCAAAACTTACTAAAGATATTTTAGAACAGATAGGTCTTATGTAAATCAATTTTTAATAATATAAACTCTAATGACAAAACTTAAATATATACTTATACTTGCGATTTTGTTCTCTGCTTGCAAGGTAGGACATCAATATCGTCAACCCAAAATGAATATCCCGCTCACATTCGATTTGGCAGAGATGCCCGAAGGCGATGCTGCGGATTTGGGTTGGAGCACACTCTACACCGATGTAGTATTGCAAGAATTGATAACAAGAGCCTTGACACACAACAAAGACATGCTTGTTGCTGTTGCCCGTATCAAAGAAATGGAAGCCACCAAGCGAATCAGCTTTGCCAATCTCTTTCCTGCAATAGGCGGAACGGCCTCAGGACAAAGGGAAGATTTGAACTATGGAGGAGACAACGAAAAAATAACCCCCAAACTTAAGGCAAATCTTGGTGTGGCGTGGGAAATCGACATTTGGGGCAAACTTCGTTGGGCAAACGAAACTGCTGTGGCATCTTATCTGCAATCGGTAGAAGCTCAAAGGGCTTTGCAACTGACGATTGTGGCGCAGGTAGCACAAACATATTTTGAACTGAAAGCGCTCGACCGTGAATTTGAAATAGTGAAACAAACGCTTGAAGCTCGCCAAGAAGGAGTGCACTTTGCTAAATTGCGATACGAGGGCGGACTGACTTCCGAAATTCCCTACAGTCAAAGTCTTGTGGAATTAGCCCGCACAGAAACGCTTATTCCTGCGTTGGAAAACGCAATTAAACTGAAAGAAAACAACCTTTTTGTACTTGTCGGAGAATTTCCCGTCGGAACAATTCCCAGGGGAGAAGATATCAATCATCAGCAAATTCCACAGAATCTGCCCGTAGGCCTGCCGTCAACCTTGCTGAAACGTCGTCCCGACATAGTGCAAGCCGAACAGCAACTTATTCAGGCAAATGCTCAGGTAGGCATAGCGTTTACCGGAATGTTTCCATCGTTATCTTTAACAGGATTATTGGGTTATGAAAACGGTGAATTAACCAACTTTCTCCAAAGTCCCGCCTCATTTATTTCGGGTGCTCTCACTGCGCCGATATTCGCTATGGGGAAAAACAGATCTCAACACAAAGCAGCCAAAGCCGCTTACGAACAAGCGCTGTACAGATATGAAAAGGCTGTGCTTGGAGCATTTACAGAAGTAAATAACTCGATAAGCACATTTAATAAGATGCGCGACGTATATCGTTCGCAGGAAGCACGCTACAATTCGGCCAAATCATATCACGAACTCGCCACACTACAATATGTTAACGGAATAGTCAGATACATTGACGTCTTAGATGCTCAACGTCAGCTATTTGATGCCGAAATTGCACTAAACACCGCCGCGCTAAACGAACTGATTTCTGTTGTAACTTTATATAAAGTGCTTGGAGGAGGATTGGTTTATTAGAACTGTGTAATCACATTGCCTTTGACCCGTAAGGTAATAACATTGGGCGTACCATTAGAAGTTACTGTCAATGATTTGTCGAACATCCCTCCTGATGCAGCATTGTAGGTTGCACTTACATAGCCTTTTTTCCCCGGCTTTATAGGTTCTTTAGTCCAACCTGAAGACGTACAACCACAGGATGCGCGTACATTTTCAATGATCAAAACTTTTTTTCCCGTATTTTTGAATTCAAACGAGTAAGTTTGGGGAACTCCTTGAGCGATCTCTCCAAAATCATGTGTTGTTTTGTTAAATACAATTGTTGAATCTTTTTGTTGTGCTTGAGCAACTGTCAATACCATAAGAGCTACAGCTAAAAATAAAATCCTTTTCATAAGACATTTTTTTAAGTTTATATTTCGCTGCAAAGTTCTTATCAAAATCTTTATCCGGCAAGATTTTTTCTACAAATGTTGGTAGAATGAATCTCAAATTTTATATCGGATAGTCAAAACAACGTTAAATAATTATTTGACATTTGATTTTCGGCAATAGAAAATAAAGATGTTATATTTGTAGCATGTTTTTACGAAAAAAGTCTATCATATTCTTTTATCTTCCTTTAACCGGAATATTTTTACTGTTAATTATGCAGTCTGTCTGGTTGTGTAGCAGTTACCGATTGGCATACAAACAATTTACTGCCGATATAGAAAGGGCATTCAAAGATGCTCGTGAAAAAGAACAAACTTATCGTATTCCTATACACGACATTGTGGATCCGGGTGCTGTAACTATCGAAAGTTGCGGTACCGAAGAAATATTGATTATTCGTAAATGTACATCAGATACAATTATTTATGATAATCTTTCAGGGATTTCTTTGGAAACATTCATCAATCAAGTCTTTTCGAAATTGCGGGAGGATATTGTACCCTTGAATATTCATTGTCTGGCTGATTTGTTTGCCGGAGCACTTCATGATAAAAACATGCCGGTCACTTTTGTTATCGAGCGGTTTAACAAAACGAGCGGTGAAGTGTTTGAACATTCAGACCTGCAAATAACAAATAAAGCGACTTATGTGTTTTTTTCCGACATTTCGAAAACTGAAGCATTTCGGGTAACCTTGCATTTTTCTCCGGCAATCGTGTTTCGGCAAATAAGCGGCACAATTGTCAGTACTTTCTGTATATTAATTGTTGTTATGTTATGTTTCGGAGTTATATTATATAAGCCGGGAAAGTCAAAAAAGTCTTCTTCTTTCACAATCACTCGAAATGAAAACAGCACTCCTATACAAAACAAAATATTCCAAATCGGTAAATATGTTTTTGACCCTGATAAAAACGAATTACAATACTGCGATGAAATCATTCAACTTAACAAGAAAGAAAATGCAATTTTATTGGCATTATGTTTCCGGCAAGGCAGTATGGTAGAAAGAAGTTCTTTATTAATTGACAATTGGGGAGATAATGGCATTATTTATTCACGCAGCTTGGATACTTATATTACTACATTGCGCAAATATCTGAAACAAGATTCTTCAATACAAATCGTAACGGTTAAAGGCGTAGGGTATAAGCTTACTGTCAATTAGGATAAGGAATAAATAGGGAACCAAGTGTAATATCCTCGAAAACATTAGTAGCAAAAACGAAAAAAGTTTATTCATTTTTTGTTTTTTTAAAAATAATCTATCTATATTTGCATTTTAGAATTTATTTATTATTTACTATTAAATTTTATTAATCATGAAAAAAACAGTACTATTTTTAATGACACTTGTGATGAGTGTTGGATTTGCTTTTGCACAGATTGATTTTGAAGACAGAACTCTCGGCGAAGTGTTTCCATCTATGGGTTGGGGTGGACAAGTGGCAACTATCGTGGAAGACCCTGCAGGAGTAAATGGTTTATCTTTGCAATTGTCTTCAACCAATTACAACACTGCAGTCCGTATCAACGAAGTAACATTTTATGGAGGTTATACTTTAGCGGATGTGGCAAAAATGCAGGCAGATATTAATCGTATTTCCGGCGATGTGAATTGGAAAAACATTCAGTTTTGGTTTGGTGCAGTAGGTGCTGCATTTTCAAATGGTACCGCAATGGGTTCAACTTCAAATAATCCTATACAAGGACAGCCACTTGGAACTTGGGTGAAATTAACATTTACTCCTGCCGATATGGGCTTGAGTGGTGCTTTGTTAGCATTGAGTACTTTTGATATGGCAATAGGAATGAATGCTGCTGCTAATGTTATTATTTGGGATAACATCACATTCTTTGATGCCGACGGTAATGTAATTCCAACACAAGAACCACCAATAGTAGTAGAACCTTTGATTCTTGATTTCGAATCATTTGAAATCGGTACAATATTCAACACAATTTCTCAAGATAGTCCTGCTCCGACCGCAGTTGTTGAAGCTGACCCATTAGGAGAAAACGGACAATCTTTGCGTTTAGTTGCTTCCAGTTGGAATACCTATATAGAGGTGCCTACTATTACATTGGCTGATGGTTACACATTGGCTGATGTGGCAAAAATGGCTTTTAATATTCAATTTATGAACGGAAGTGGGCAAAATAACTTTAAAACCGTTTTGGTTATGCTTGGAGCTGAAGGTGCTACGCTCAATTATAATACTCCGGCAATAAGTGCTTCTAACTTGATTGGTAATTCCGAAGCTATAAATACATGGTTGGCAAAAGAAATTTCTTTTGCATCGTTAACTAACACAGATCTTTTGGCTTTGAATACTTTCTCGATGGCTATGGGATTTAATCATAATAATTTAGATTATTTCCTTGATAATATCAAATTCTTTGACGCTGACGGTAATGTGATTTCTGCGGAAGCAACAGCACCTGTGATAGTGATACCTGAACCGGAAGGTCCTTTCGAATTTAATTTTGAAGAAAATGAACTTGGCGATACTTATCCTGTTTTCAGATTTATCAATGGAGGAAAAGGAGGTGTAGAAACAGCCGGAGAAGCAACAGTTGTTGCTAATCCTGCCGGAGAAGGTCAAAGTCTTTATTATAAAGTTTCAGCCTACGACCAAATGATTCATTTTGGTACTATTAACGCTCCTGAAGGTTTGACTTTAGGTGATCTTAAATACATTGACTTCGACATAATCGCAACAGGACAACATAAAGAAGTTTTAGTAAAACTTGGAGCTCCCGCTAATTTAGATGACGCAACAGATCCAAACAATCTTATTTGGGGAACTGATGATTACAAAGTATTGTCTCCGAGTGCTACAGCATGGGGTAGTGTTTCCATTGACATTGTAGGGAAAACAATTACATATTTCAATGGTGTTCCTGTTCCCTTTAAGACAAGCAACAAAGGTGCAAATCCAATTCTTGGAGCTGATGAGTCTTTGACTTCTTTTGACTTCTATCTTGGCGCAAATGATACTTCTATGGAATATTACTTGGATAATATTATCCTGTCATTTGATACAAAAAATGGTGATGTTATTCAAGTTAAACCAGCTATTTTGTCAGCTTATGGTGTTGTAGGTGCTATCCAAGCAAATGCTGAAGGTGCTTCTATATACGACATCAGCGGTCGTTTAGTAACAAAAGCTGTTGTTGGAACTAACGCAGTACCCGCAGGTCTATACATCGTTAAAGTTGGTAACCAAGCAGTTAAAGTGGTTGTGCAATAAACTTTGATTTTTCATAGATAATTAATTGTAGAGACGTTGCGCGCAACGTCTCTACTTTTTTAGTCTACGCCATACAAGGTTTTACTATAAACCTGCAAAACAGAAACAGAATCACTTGCACAAAAATAATGGCTGCTCCCGATGGAACATTCAAATAATAGGAGAGAAATAACCCACAGAAACAACCAATTATGCCGATTATACAAGAAGAAATAATTATGTTTTTAAATCGGGAAGTAAAAATATTGGCCGTCATTTGAGGAATCGTTAACAGAGAAAGTAACATCATTATACCGATTAACCGAATGGAAGAAACTATGGTTACAGCAATCGCCAACATCATCAAATGCTCGATCCACGCTACCGGAATTCCTTTAGTGTGAGCAAATTCTCTGTCAAAGGCCGTATACAATATTTGTTTTAGAAAAAAGCTGAAAACCAATATTAATAAGAAAGCAACTATTCCGATAGTCCAAATATCGGTTTGTGTGATTGTCAGGATATTTCCGAAAAGATATGCCGAAATATTCGGAGCATAACCCGGTGTAAGAAAAATACAAATAACGCCAAGCGCCATACCCAATGCCCAAACGGAGGCAATTGCCGAATCTTCACGAATTCTTTGTTTTTTAGAAAGCCATTCGACACCGAAAGCCGAGGCAACAGAAAATGCCATGGCCGAAAAAATCGGATTGATGCCCAAGTAAAAACCTAAACCCAATCCTCCGAAAGATGCGTGCGTAATTCCTCCGCTAATAAAAACCAACCGGCGGGATACGATATAAGTTCCTACAATTCCGCAGGCGATGCAGGTAAAGAGGCTTCCGAGTAAAGCGTTTTGAAAAAAAGTATATTGTAATACGCTCATATTGATTTGATTAGCATAAATGTTTCATCCTTAATTTCGTCCGGTAATTCAATTTTCCTTAACTGCAAGCTTTTGAGCCAGCCTTTCACATCATCAGTTTGCATTGTATAGAGGATTTCCCGAAATTCTTCCACTTCACTTTCAGTATATTTATCAGAGCTTTTTCCTTTATAAGCATCTAATTCCTCGTCGTCGTAATATTCAATCTCATTGTTAAGTGTGGTTTTCAGAAAATCTTTTTCGCAAACTTCATGAGCGCCGCAACAGATATTACCTTCTTGAGAATGAGTATGTTCTTTAGGATTTGGTTCTATAAAATCCAGTTCTTTTTTTGTTATTTTCCTCCTAATTTGCTCGATTATAGCAATAATCAGCAGAAAAATAATAAATCCGACAGCTAATTTTAGTACCATAAATTAAATATGTCTTTAGATTCCTCACTGCGTTCGGAATCTAATCTTCTGTTATATTGAACCCTGCTTTTTTCAAATCTTCCCAATAATTAGGATATGATTTGGAAACAACTTGCGGTTCATCGATGATAATTTTTCCCAAAGCCAACGATACCGGAGCGAAAGCCATAGCCATCCGGTGGTCTTCGTAAGTGTCGATTACCGGATTTTCTTCCGGCTCGCATTTTTTACCAGTCCATTCCAAGATGCTGTTATCAAAATCGGCAATGATATATCCTAATTTTTTCAATTCTTTTTGTAATGCAGATATACGGTCTGTTTCCTTAATTTTTAAGCTTTGCAATCCTGTGAAACGAAAAGGGATATTTAACAAACAACAGGTAACTGCGAAAGTTTGCGCCATATCAGGCTCATTCACGAAATCATAAACAAATTTTGCCGGCCGGTTTGTATTTTTTGATAAGCGAATTCCCTTCTCCGTGTAGGTGGTAGAAACTCCCAGATAATCGAATAATTCTGCGATTTTAGCATCTCCCTGAGAACTTTTTTCTTGTAATCCCAATAATTCTATATCGACATTATCGTTAGTTAACGCTAAAATTTCGTACCAATAAGATGCTGCCGACCAGTCGCTTTCCACAAAATAAGGCGTTGGAATATAATTCTGATGTTCAATTTGGATTATATTGTCGTCTAATCGAGCAACAACTCCGAAATCTTGCATCATCTGACAAGTAAGTTGGATGTATGGGCGAGAAATAATTTTCCCCTCTAATGTTAAAGTCAATCCGTTGGACATCATGGGAGCGATCATCATCAATGCCGAAATGTATTGCGAACTAATACTCCCATCCAATGATATTGCACCACCGGTTAATTCCTTGCCTTTAATTTTCAGAGGTGGAAACCCTTCTTTCTCAACGTATTCTATATCGGCTCCTAATTGCCGGAGTGCATCGACAAGAATACGAATAGGACGATTTTTCATTCGTTCTGTGCCGGTAATGACGTGTTCTTTTCCTTCAAGCTGAGCAAGATAAGCGGTCAGAAAACGCATGGAAGTTCCTGCTGCTCCGATATTTATTTCATATTGATTATCGGAAAAAGCGGCAATCATCACTTCGGTATCGTCGCTATCCGAAAGATTTTCTATTGCAAAAGAACTTTTACTTAAAGCTTTTAAAATCAAAGCCCTGTTGCTGATGCTCTTAGAAGCAGGCAACAAAACAGGAGCAGAGATTAATTTTTTAGGCGGTTGAATTGTATATTTCATTTTAGGGGTACTTATGAATTGCAAAATTACGGAATAAAATTAAAAATACTATCTTCTATAAAAAACAAAGATTTTTTTCGGCTTTTTCATTAAGAAATTCTAACTTTGTAGTTTAAAATATATTTAGAAGTTTTTCAGTCGAAATGAAAACATTATTCGTAAATGAACTGCAATCACCGGATGAATTAAAGTCCGGGATTGTCGCAACTATTGGTTTTTTTGATGGCGTACATCTCGGACACCGTTTTCTTATAGAGCAACTTAAAGATGTTGCGCAAAAGGCAGGTCTTCCATCGGCAGTTATCACGTTTTACATTCATCCGCGTAAGGTTTTACACACCGACTATGTACCTGAATTGCTTACTTCATTTGAAGAAAAACTTCATCAACTTTCAACTACCGGTATTGATTATTGTATTGTAATTGATTTTACACGAACACTATCGGAATATTCTGCTAAATCGTTTATACAAGAGATTTTATCTGATCACCTGCATGTGAAAAGCTTGCTTATCGGGTATGACCACAGGTTTGGAAAAGACAGAGCAGATGGGTTTGACGAATATAAAAAATATGGGGGAACCGTTGGTATGGAAGTTTCGCTGGCCAGCCAATTAACAGAAGAAAAGGTTCATCACAGTTCAACTGCGGTAAGAAAAATGTTGAAGGCAGGCAGGGTGAAGGATGCCGCACAATTGCTTTCTTATAATTACAAGCTGAAAGGAGTAGTTGTTCATGGAAATAATGTAGGAGAAGAAATAGGATTTCCCACTGCCAATATCGATGTATTTGATAAAGGTAAGATTCTTCCGCAAGCAGGATGTGTTTATGCTGTTCGCGTTAAAGCAGAAAAAAATATTTACAATGGAATGTTGTACATGGGCTCCCGTCCGACTCTTTTTAGCAATACGGAAGAATTAAGGATTGAGGTAAATATATTCGACTTTTCAGGCAATTTATACGGAAAAACGATTGAAGTAGAATTTATAGACTATTTGCGTGGAGATGTAAAATTCAATCAAAAGAGCGATCTAATAAAACAGCTGGAAAAAGACAAAGAAAATGCCTTGAAAATATTGGAGTAATTTTTAAACGCGAAGAGGCGAAGACACAAAGACACGAAGTTTTAATTTTCTTCGTGTCTTTGTGTCTTCGCCTCTTCGCGTTTAAAATAAATAAGTAGCATCGTGATATAAGACCACAAACGCATTTCTCCCCTTGATTTCCTGTTTTAACCGGAGTTTAGATTCAATAGATAAAAGAGGTTCTATATCGTAAGCCGATAGCCAGTCGGTAGAAAAATGAGCCGATGTAGGTATTACATCTCCCGCGAAAACACATAATCCGTTTGCTGTTTCAATAAAAGATACAATCTGCCCCGGAGTATGCCCATCGTATAAACTTATTCGGAAACCCGGAAATAATTCGAAATCTTTTTCTATCAAATGTAATAATCCTGCTTTTTGAACAGGCAGCATATCGGATTCTCTGAAAGAATGTTTTTCCAACCGGTTAGGATGCAAATAATTTTCCCATTGCTTTTGACTGACCCAATGTTTGGCATTCGGATAAGTAAGCCGTAAATCCCCTGTTTCATCAAAAAAAGTGCACCCTCCGCAGTGGTCGAAATGCAGGTGTGATAAAACGACATCAGTTACATCTTCGGGAGAAAATCCGAATTGGTTTAATTGCAAAGAAACATCACATAATTCATGAAACCGGTAAAACGACAATTTCCCCAAATCTTTAATCCCAACACCGGTATCTAACAACACAACGTGTTTTTCATTCCAAACCAAAAGACAACGCATGGCCATCCGGCAAGTGTTTTTTTCATCACAAGGATATTTTCTAATCCATGCCGATTTAGGGATTGCACCAAACATAGCACCTCCATCTGCATAGAAAAAACCGGAATTCAAGATTTGATACTCTACCATTATTGTTGTACTTTTGCGCAAAAATAATAATTAATGTGAACAGTGAACGGTGAACAGTGAGAAAATCTTTCTGTTCACTGTTCACCGTTCACTGTTCACCACTCACCACTCACAAATGAAAATACTAATTACAGGCGCCAATGGGCAACTTGGAAACGAAATGAGGGTTTTGTTTGAATCTTATTCTCAATTTGAATTTTTTCCAACAGATGTTGACGAATTAGATTTGTGTAACAAACAAGCGGTTGATAATTTTATAACTGAAAACAAAATCGATTATATCGTGAATTGTGCGGCTTACACGGCTGTAGATAAAGCCGAAGATGAAATAGATTTGTGTTATAAAATCAATCGGGATGCGGTTGAAAATCTGGCTCGAGCGGCATCAGGAAAAGCTAAAGTGATCCATGTTTCAACCGATTATGTTTTTAATGGACAAGGAAAAAATCCTTATAAAGAAACAGATCCGACTGATCCGCAATCTGTTTACGGAAAAAGCAAGCGGGAAGGAGAAGAGGTTCTTTTGAAAAACTGTAAAGAAAGCATTATCATTCGCACAGCTTGGTTGTATTCTTCTTTTGGAAATAATTTCGTAAAAACAATGATGCGTTTGGGAAAAGAACGTGATTCTTTGAATGTGGTGGCCGATCAGACCGGAACCCCGACTTATGCTGCTGATTTGGCTAAAGCAATCATGGATATTATTGTTTTCGATACAGAAAAACAATCGTTTCCGGCAGGAATTTATCATTACAGCAACGAAGGCATTTGTACGTGGTATGATTTCACTTTGAAAATCCATGAGTTGGCCGGAATTACTACCTGTAAAGTAAATCCGATAACTACCGATCAATATCCGACAAAAGCTAAACGACCGATGTATAGCGTGTTGGACAAAACGAAAATAAAAGAAACGTTCAAGATGCAAATCCCGGAATGGGTGGAAAGCTTGAAGAAATGTGTAAAATTAGGATTAGATTCCTCACTACGTTCGGAATGACACCTCGCCTGAGAGTATAGGGAGAAACCTAAAAAAATAAAAATAAATGAGCGATTTAATAAAAGAAATTCAGCGACGCAGAACATTTGCAATCATCAGTCACCCTGATGCGGGAAAAACAACATTAACCGAAAAATTATTGCTTTTCGGAGGCGCCATCCATGTAGCCGGAGCCGTCAAATCCAACAAAATTAAAAAAACAGCGACATCCGACTGGATGGAAATCGAAAAACAACGCGGGATTTCGGTCGCAACTTCCGTCATGGGATTTGATTATGAAGGATATAAAATCAACATTTTGGATACTCCCGGTCACCAAGATTTTGCCGAAGATACTTATCGCACATTGACTGCCGTCGACAGCGTTATCATTGTCGTTGATATTGCCAAAGGAGTGGAGCAACAAACCCGCAAATTGATGGAAGTCTGCCGGATGCGCAAAACGCCTGTGATTGTATTTGTCAATAAAATGGATCGCGACGGGCAAGATCCTTTCGATTTGCTCGACGAATTGGAACAAGAATTGAAAATCAATGTACGCCCCCTGAGTTGGCCTATCGATATGGGACAAAATTTCAAAGGTGTTTATAATATCTACGAAGAAAAATTAGACTTGTATACGCCAAGCAAACAAACCATTACGGAATCTGTTGCTTTCAAAGACGTGAACAGTCCGGAACTGGAGAAATTTATTGGGGATAAACTGGCTAAAAAACTTCGTGCCGATTTGGAATTGATTGAAGGAGTTTATCCGGAATTAGATGTTGATACCTATTTGAAAGGAGAAATCGCTCCCGTATTTTTTGGTTCTGCGTTGAATAATTTCGGAGTAAAAGAATTACTGGATTGTTTTGTACGCATTGCACCGTCTCCTCGTCCGGTTCAGGCAGAAGAACGAATGGTAACTCCGGAAAAAGATCCGTTCTCCGGCTTTATTTTCAAAATCCACGCCAATATGGATCCGAATCACCGGAGTTGTATCGCCTTCCTGAAAATTTGTTCGGGAGAATTCGAGCGCAACGCGAATTACAAACATATTCGTTTCGGCAAAATGATGCGTTTTTCTTCTCCAACAGCTTTTATGGCGCAGAAAAAAGAAACGGTCGACGAGGCTTTTGCCGGAGATATTATCGGCTTGCCCGATACCGGA
>Ga0209628_10000094_pt1 | contig 46735 bp, 45 predicted proteins | sample TergutCu122P4_FD_187285 | JGI IMG/M metagenome (GOLD analysis project Ga0209628, IMG submission 187285) | Cubitermes ugandensis P4 segment gut microbial communities from Kakamega Forest, Kenya - Cu122 P4 (SPAdes) (version 2) | ecosystem: Host-associated > Arthropoda: Insects > Digestive system... | reverse complement strand
CGTATGTGACTCAGCGAAAGCAGAAGTAGCAAAACTGCTCAGCAAAGGAGAAATAGTGCGTACCTGGGCAGAGATAAACCCTGTTATTGCTATGTATAATGGTTTTATGGATACTATTTTTACAATTGTAATTATTATTATCCTTTTTGCACTGGGTTTTGGTATTGTAAATACCGTTCTAATGTCTGTAATGGAAAGGCGAAGAGAACTTAACATGCTCATGGCCATTGGCATGAACCGTAGCAGGGTAATGACTTTGATTATAACAGAAAGCACCATTTTAACCATGTTAGGAGGTTTTCTGGGAATTTTTTTGGGAATCCTTACGGTTTATATTAAAGGAAAAACCGGTATTGATATGAGCAGCAGCATCAGTTCCTATTCTGTTATTGGTATTTCTTCGTTAATTTATCCCGTTATTAGCCTCAAGCAGTGTGTTCAGATTGTGATTATGGTTATTTTAACAGGAATACTGTCTGCTATCTATCCTGCAAGGGTGGCCGTAAAAAATAAAATTTTAAACTTGTAATATGATCATCAAAATCTCAAACCTAACCAAAATTTACAATGCCGGCGAGAATGAAGTGCGGGCATTAGATAATGTAAATCTAAATATTGATGCCGGTGAATTTACTGCTATCGTTGGACCCTCCGGTTCCGGAAAAACCACCCTGCTGAATATGCTGGGCGGATTAGATTCGCCTACCTCGGGAACCATTGAATTGTGGGATGCCGACGCTAATAAGTTTTTACCGTTGCCTAAAAAGGAGAACGAGTTAATCAATTTCCGGCGCGACAATATCGGTTTTGTGTTTCAGGCGTATAATCTGATTCCTGTACTCACCGCAAAAGAGAATGTGGCTTTTGTAATGGACCTGCAGGGGATCTCCGCGAAAGAGAGTACCGAGCGGGCGCTGGCTTTATTGGAAGCGGTGGGCTTGAAAAACCGTGCCAACGAGCGTCCTGCCAAACTATCGGGCGGACAACAGCAGCGTGTTGCCGTGGCACGCGCCTTAGCCGCCAAACCCAAGTTTATTCTTGCCGATGAACCCACCGCCAATTTAGACGGAAAATCTGCCGAAAATCTATTAGATATAATGGAAAAACTTAATAAAGATGAGGGGATTACGTTTTTGTTTTCCACACACGACCCCCGCGTGATGCAACGCGCCCGCCGTGTAGTGAAATTGGAAGATGGTAAAATTATGGACTAGCCGGCGCCAAAGCCCATCTTGTTCATAGGCTTCGTGTTGCCGATAGGCTTGGTTGGCTGAGTCGTGTGCATCTGCGATAAGAATACAGGGACGAAAACTCATTTTCAAAGTACTTCCAATCAATGGCATCTGCCAATAAAACTAATTCATGTTGCTTGTTGATCATATCCACCAGCAGTGGACGGAAGAGTTCGCGTTGATTTGTGTCGAGTAATTTGCCTACCCTAATTTTGATGTTTTTTACAAGGTTTTATTCCGCAAAGATACATTTTTTGGTCGAAATATACACACAATTATTTGATTTATTTTATTAACAATCAAATGTTTATATTAATTTTAAGGAGCAACTATCTATGTTGTTCGTGTGGCTTTTGAGGGTGGAAGTTGTGTTAAGAAGTTGGTAAAGCAGTGAGGAGTTATAATAATTGCCAGTCGGCTAATTTCATATCATCAGCTTCTAAAATAGCGATGTAATTCAGATAACGGGAGGAGGGTATTTTGCCCTCTTCTACTGCTTTTTTTACCGCACAGTTCGGTTCATTAATATGACAACAGTTGTTAAAACGGCACTGATTGTTAAAAGCGCGAATTTCAGGGAAATAATCTCTTATCTCCTCTTTGGAATATTGAATCAGTCCAAACTCCTTGATGCCGGGAGTATCTATAATAAACCCGCCTTCGGAGAGTGAAAACATCTGCGCAAAAGTAGTGGTATGTTTTCCTTTGTTGTGAAACTGCGAAATCTCCCCAACTTTCAGATTTAAAGTAGTGTCAATGGCATTCAGGATCGCCGATTTTCCCACGCCGGAGTGACCGCTAAAAAGAGAAACCTTCTCTTTCATCATCTGTTTGATGAGATCTATCCCTTCATTTTTTACTACGGATGATTTAATAACATGGTATCCAATAGATGTATAAAGTTGCACAAGTTCATCTATTTTACAAATCTCTTTCAAAGAATAGATATCCATTTTGTTAAAGACAAGGCAAACCGGAATGCGAAACCCTTCGCAAGCCACCAAAAACCGGTCTATAAAACCCAAAGAAGTACGCGGCTCTTTCAGTGTTACTACTAAAAATGCCTGGTCAATATTCGCCGCAATTAAGTGGTTGATTTTTGAAAGTTTGGTAGATTTTCTGTCAATGTAGTTTTTACGTTTTTCAATAGTAACGATATACCCTGTATGATCTTTCTCCAAATCAAACTCAACGTGGTCTCCTACTACGGCGGGGTTAGTGTTTTTATTTCCGTCGATTCTAAATTTTCCGCGTAACCGGCATGGGATTATTTCACCCGATGCGGTATATACTTCATACCATAGTCCCGTTGATTTTGTAATAATTCCTCTCATTATCAGATTTTAAATTTTTTGCGAAATAAGTATTTATTTGCTATTTTCTTAATTACCACTTATTAAGATTTTTTTACAAAAAACCTTTCTTTTTCATAAAATAAGTGTATGTTTGTTGCCGTTTACTTTTTTTAGTGCGAAAAAAAGTGTGAATGATATTTTTTAATTAAAAAAAACGAACAATGAAAAAGAGTTTTACTTTAAGAATTTTGATTTTATTTTTGTTGCTATTTGGTTTTGCCAAAGTAAAAGCACAAGTAACCATTGGTTCCGATGCGCCGCCAAAACCTCATTCTGTTCTGGAACTTTACGGAGAATACAAAACCGGCATTTTCGGCGGATTGCGGTTGCCGCAACTCTCCACATTGGAACGGGAATCTCTGACGGGATTAGATCTGCCCGAAAGTTTCGGACTGATGATCTATAATACTGATAGCAACTGTGTTGAGTACTGGAACAACCATATTTGGGTCTCTTTTTGCGATGACAAGGTAGTTCCCCAACAACCGGGAGCCATGGTTGGAGCGGATACCGTATGCTTAGGCAGTACTAATTTAGCCTATTCCGTGCCCAAAGTAGAGGGAATTACCTACACTTGGAAGTTGCCGGCAGGATGGATACAAACCGGCGGTGGCAATACAAACAGCATTACGGTAACGGCAGGCAACAATAGCGGTACCATTACCGTAACGCCAAGCAATAACTATGGAAATGGACCGCAGCAAACCCTATTTGTAACGGTAATTGTCGTAACAAACTCTACTCCATCTCCTGCTTCTGTTACGCTTTGCCCCGGCACGACTCAAAGATACTTTTCCAACTCAGTATCAGGCGTTACCTATCAGTGGCAATCCAGCACCGATAATGCGACCTGGGCAGATATACCGGGCGCTACAGCTTATGATTATACCGCTACTGCCGTTGCGGGCACAACAATTTACTACAGAAGAAATATAATCCATACTTGCGGTGTTATTAGTTCAGGTTCGGTTTCAGTAACTGGAACCAATGCTCCTTGTGCATCCGGCACTTTTCCCATAACACCTGTTGCTGCTCCTGTTAAGGTTTATGGTGTTATGAGCGGTGGTAATTTAGTAGGAAGTTCAACCCCTACCGACTCGCTAACTATTACTTTTATGAATTGTAATTTGGGTGCCAACGCTGCCTTAAACCCCAAACAGCAAATGGCATATCCGGGTTGTACTACGGATATTACTGTTTTTGGCGGTTGGTATCAATGGGGACGTGGAGAGCATACCCATACTTTCCGTTGTGACGCAACGCCTAATCCTGCCGGCGATAGCAGGTTTTCTACCACTTTAGTTCCCAATACCGGCACTCCTTCTGCAATGGTAACTTCCGACCATGGTAAATTTGTTTATAATTCTTCAAATTGGACTGATCCGGCGGAAAACAACAGCAACTTATGGGGTAATGGTTTGTCGCTCGGTGGTGGTGGAAATAATCCTGTTAAGGGGTTAAATGATCCTTGTCCTCCGGGGTGGCGTGTTCCTACTCAGCACGAATGGGCATTGCTGGGTTGGGAAGGTGGTAGTATGATCAGTACTACCGGCGATAATGTTACTATATCAAATATGGTAACTCTTGCGAAAAGCGGATTATATTGGGTAAAAGTAAATAACGGCGTTGCCGCTGCTTCATTTTTAAAGGGAAATATGTGCGGCTATGCCTTATATGATAAAAAAACATGGGATATTGCCGTATCTACCAACCCCGGTTATGCTACCGGCGCTTCAAGTTTGACTGCCGATGCTGCCCCAATGCCACTTATGTTCTTTCCTGCTGCAGGCCAACGCGCCAACAGTGGATTGAGCAACGGTATTGGTATAGATGGATACTATTGGTTTAGTACGGTTAGTTCAACCAACAGTGTCGGTTTAAAATTTCAAGAGACTTCGGTTACTTTCACTGGCGGCGGCGGCCGCGCCTACGGTTTTTCGGTACGGTGTGTTGAAGAGTAGAAACACTAAGAGTTAATATTGTTTATTTTTGCGTGTTTAAATATTCCGGTTATGTATATCAATCACGTTTATTCCCGCGAATTTCATATTTGTGGTTTTGATGTGGACCACAATTGCAACATTACCATTGCCAAATTATTAAGTATGATGCACGAAACAGCATGGTCGCATGTAAGTCATTTAAAAAAAGGATGGCAGGAGTTGCAAGCCGAAGGGTTGTTTTGGGCATTGGCAAAATTGCACTTGAAGATTTATAACTTGCCCAAATGGAATGACAAAATTCGCATTGACACATGGGCAAAAGAGAGAGAATCGATTATGTTTCTGCGAGATTACGAAGTGTTTAATGAAGCAGGCGAATTATTGTGCTGCGCCATATCGGAATGGATGCTGGTAGATCATCATGCCAATAAAATAGTACGTTTGGAAAGGTTGAATACCCATTTGGATTATCCGAGAGATAGAGTGGCTTTTGAAGGTCGTGTACCACGTGTGCCGCGCCTGAACTTTCCGGAAAATCCTGCTTTCAACACCGCTCTGTTATCAGATTTAGATATGAACCAACATGTAAATAATGCAAGTTATGTACGTTGGATTATTGACCGGTTTTCCTATAATTTTTATAATCAGCATCAAATAAAAGAGGTAGTGGTAAATTATACCAACCAATTGAAGCCGGGAGAAAAGTATTGTATAGCTATGGAAGAGACTGCTCCACAAAATTTTATTGCAACACTTTACAATGAGGGAAAAAAGGAAGTTTGTAAGGTTTTTATATCTCTTTTTTATCTTTAATTTTTTTTACGCGTCTGTTTATAATTCAGAGAATTTTATGTTACTTTGCGCTACATTTTAAAGAAAAATATATGCAAAAACCAATCATTACTCCACAACAAGCCATAAACAGAATAACAAACGGAATGACTTTGATGATTGGCGGTTTTATGGCTGCCGGTTCCCCGAATAAGGTTTTAAAAGCGTTATCTGAAAGCAACGTTGAAGATCTGATAGTGATTTGTAACGACACTGCTTTTCCTGATAAAGGGATCGGGTTGTTAATTGCAGCCAAAAAAGTTAAAAAGTTGATAGTTTCTCATATCGGAACCAATCCTCTTACTATAGAGCAATTTAATAATAAAGAGATTGAGGTAGTTTTTGTACCGCAGGGAACCTTAATTGAACAAATTCGCTGCGGCGGGTCAGGGTTGGGTGGAGTACTTACCCCCACCGGATTGGGAACCGTAGTTGCCGAAGGCAAACAAATTATTACCCTTGATGGAAAAGAGTATCTGTTGGAAAAAGCCATTCGCGGAGATGTTGCGCTTTTGGGAGCCAGTTTGGGAGATACTTTCGGAAATCTGTTTTACAAAGGAACCACTCAAAACTTCAATCCTTTAATGGCAATGGCTTGCGATACCGTAATTGCAGAAGTGGAAAAACTGGTTCCGGTAGGAGAAATCCCAATGGAAAATGTTCATACCCAAGGAATCCTGGTGGATTTTTTAATCACTAATCACTAATCACTAATCATTAATCACTATTATGAAATCCCTTATCAGATTACGAATGAGTTCTGCCGATGCACATTACGGCGGAAACCTTGTGGATGGTGCTAAAATGTTGCAACTTTTCGGCGACGTAGCTACCGAACTATTAATCGTGCACGATGGCGACGAAGGCCTGTTTTGCGCCTACGATAATGTAGAGTTTTTAGCACCGGTATATGCCGGCGACTATATTGAAGCATCCGGTGAGATTATCCATGTTGGAAACAGCTCCCGCAAAATGGCGTTTGAAGCTAAAAAAGTGATTACATCTCGACCTGATATTAACCCCTCTGCCGCCGATCTTTTAACTGAACCGGTTTTGGTTTGTCGCGCTTCCGGAACATGTGTGGTTCCTAAACAATATCAGAGAAAATAGATTTCCTGATATAACAAATTATAAAAGGAACTTGCAACACAAAGAAGTATAAAGAATTGTAAAAAATTTAGGTACTCCAACCGTAAACTCTTGTTATGAAAAAAATCTCACTCTTTATTGCACTGATTACCTGCGCTTTGGCAATATTTGCACAATCCAATTTTAATGAGGATGGAATTCGCCTCTATCATACCCCCTCCCAGGAAGAGTTAGATTGGGCGAAAAGCAAAGGATATGATACGATCAGAATGACTCCAACCTCACCGCCATCGGGACAGATACGCCCCATTGCGGAATGGGAACCGGCAGAAGCCGTATTGATTCGCTACCCGTTAGGTTTTCCTGTTTCATTTGTTCAAAAGTTGGCAGAATATATCAAGGTGATTACGGTAGTAACGCAATCCAATTTATCTGCTGCGCAGAGTTCATACACTTCGGGCGGTGTAAATATGAGTAATTGTGAGTTTTTAATCGCAAACAGTAATTCTTATTGGACAAGAGACTACGGTCCGTGGTTCATGGCTATTGATAACAGCAGAGTCAGCATGTTCGATTTTACATACAACCGGCCACGTCCCCAGGATAATCTCGTTAATGGAATTCTTGCTTCCCATTTGTCAATGGTAAATGATTATACTTATTTTGTTTCACCCCTTGACCTTACCGGCGGAAATTATATGAACGACGGGATTAAACAGGCAGCCTCCTCTACGGTAACCCTTACGGAAAACTCATGGTGGGGAAATGAACAACAAATCAGAGACCATTTTCACGATTATCTGGGAATAGAACAATACCATTTCAGAGAGGATCCTGTTTCAACCTCTTCCAGTTATCTTCAACATATTGATTGTTGGGCTAAATTTCTTGGACCCGATAAGATTTTAGTTGACAGTGTTGCTCCGAGTAATGCAACTTACTACCCTAAATTCGAGGCTGTTGCCAATTATTTCAGATCTCAAATATCTTCTTACGGAACCCCTTTTAAAGTGTACAGGGTTTTTGCTCCGGGAGCCCCAAGTAGCTCTCCGCTCACCCCTTATACTAATTCATTGATATTGAATAATAAAGTTTTTGTTCCCACTGGAGGTAATACGTATGATGCCGCCGCTTTGCAGGTATATCAACAAGCGATGCCGGGGTACACTATTGTTCCGGTTGCGCAATTAGCAAGTGAACCCTGGCTCAATACCGATGCGCTTCACTGCCGCACCCACGAAATTGCCGACCAATGCATGCTCTATGTAAAACATCAGCCAAAATCGGGAGAGATTGCAAATACCGGAGTGGTAAATTTTACTGCCGAAATCTACTCTTATTGTAATAATACTATTTATCCGGATTCTGTGATTGTTTATCTTAAAGAAAACGGCGGAGCGTATCAGCCCTACAATATGGAAAATACGGGTGGAAATACGTGGGAAGTAAATATTACCGGTTTGCCCGCCGGAGTTGTTGCGTATTATATTTTTGCTGCCGATGCCTCCGGCAGGAGAGAGTGCCATCCTTATATCGGAGGGGCAGACCCGCACCGGTTTACATTAACAGGCGATGCTCCCAAATTACCTGCGATCAGTTTGGATAAAACCAACTCCTCCGTTACCTCTGAAGGAAATGAGGTGGTTAAAGATTACATCACAATTTCTAATATCGGGGAGGCGAGTCTTACTTTTGACGTAGCAGATATTGATTTTGATAAGATGCTTACCATTGAGCCGGCAACAGGAACAGTACAAGCCGGAGATTCGCAAATTCTAACATTATCTTACGATTTCAAAACACTTGCAAAAAATAAAGAGTTTTCAGGAACTTTTAATTTAAAAAGTAACGACCCTCTCAAACCGGTAATCAGCATTTCGCTTTCTGCTTCTCTTATTGAGGTGCCTGTTTTAAGTTTAGATAAAACCACCTCTTCCGTAACTTCTACCGGCCATGAAGTGATGGAAGACCAGATTACGATTTCCAATCTGGGAAAAGCTGACCTTACCTTTGAAATTATAGATCTAAACTTTGATAAAATGCTGACCGTGTCTCCATTAAACGGAATTATTGGGGCAGATTCTACTCAAATCCTTACCTTATCTTACGATTTTTCTAATGTGGAAAAAGGGGATTATTTAGGTAGTTTTAAACTATTGAGCAATGACCCGAATCATGCGGAAACGGAGATCTCTCTATTTGCCTATCAAACCTATAATGGAATTTCTGCACCCAATATGTCGGCTATCTATATCTATCCTAATCCGGCTACTAAGAGCATTAACATCTATTTCAATAATAATAATCCGGCAAAAGCGTACATCTACAATATTCTGGGCGTTCAATTACAAGAAAAAGCATTGGCTAATGGAACTACGGCCGTAGATATCAAAGAGTTGCCAAGTGGCATTTATTTTATTAAAATTGAGAATTGTGTGTATAAGTTTGTAAAACAATAATAATACTATATTTGTCCCCAAATTCATCTAAAACATAAACTTTTAAACTTTCAAACCATTAAACTTTTAAACTATAAACATATTAACCTTAAAAAAAAATTTATCATGAAAAAAGCACACAATTTTAATGCAGGACCCTGCGTATTGCCGAGAGAGGCTGTGAATACGGCAATTGAAGCACTGAAAGATTTTGCCGGAACCGGTATGTCGGTAATTGAAGTATCGCACCGTTCAAAAGAATGGGAAGCGGTGATGAATGAATGTGAAGCATTGTGGAGAGAATTGCTGGATATTCCCGAAAACTACAAAGTATTGTTTCTTGGCGGAGGCGCAAGTTTACAATTTTGCATGGTGCCTTTCAACTTAATGGAAAAAAAGGCTGCCTATTTAGAAACCGGCGTGTGGGCCAAAAAAGCCTTCAAAGAAGCCAAAGGTTTTGGCGAAGCAGTGAAAGTAGCCTCTTCCGAAGATAAGAATTATACTTATATTCCAAAAGGATATGAGATTCCTAAGGATGCCGATTATTTCCACATCACTACAAACAATACCATTTATGGCACGGAAATTAAATACGATATGGATTGTCCGATTACTCTGGTTGCCGATATGTCTTCCGACATTATGAGCCGCCCTGTGGATATTAAAAAATATGGTTTGATTTATGGCGGTGCGCAAAAAAATGTGGGACCCGCCGGCGTTACTTTTGTAATTGTTAAAGAGGAACTGCTCGGAAAAGTAAGTCGCTATATTCCTACGATGTTGGATTACAGAACACACATTCCCGAAGGCTCCATGTTTAACACACCTCCGGTTTTCTCCATTTTTGTGATGAACGAAACTTTAAAATGGGTAAAGAAGATGGGCGGTTTGAAGGCCATGCAGAAACATAACGAAAAAAAGGCGGCGCTCCTTTACGACGAAATTGACAGAAACAGCATGTTTGTGGGCACTGCCGTAAAAGAAGACCGTTCATTAATGAATATCTGCTTTGTGATGGCTGAACCTTACAAAGATAAAGAGGATGATTTCATGAAATTTGCTAAAGAACGCGGTATGGTGGGAATTAAGGGACACCGCTCCGTAGGCGGATTCCGCGCCTCAACCTACAATGCCTGCCCGATTGAAAGTGTAGAAGCATTGGTAGCTTGTATGCAAGAATTTGAAAAATTGAATAAATAAAATGCTTATTCTCGACGGGAAATTACTATCCCATGAAATAAAAACCGAAATAGCAAAAACTGTTGCTTCGCAGATTGATGCCGGCAAAAACGCTCCGCACTTAGCGGTGGTTCTTGTCGGCAACGATGGTGCTTCACTTACCTACGTGGAGAGTATAAAAAGAAATACAATTGAGGTAGGGATACTCTGCTCGGTGTATCAATTTCTAGATTCCATAAGTGAAAAGGAACTCTTGGCTGCGATAGATTTTATTAATCAGGATGATGAGATTCACGGTTGTATTGTTCAACTACCACTCCCCAGACATATTGATAAACAAAAGGTAATTCAAAAAATAGATCCTGAAAAGGATGTAGATTGTTTTCATCCGGAGAATTTGGGAAAATTGGTGCTTGGCGAAGAGGCTTTTCTGCCGGCTACTCCGCATGCCGTTATGGAACTTCTAAAACGCTATGAAGTAGAAACTTCCGGGAAAAACTGTGTGGTAGTAGGAAGAAGTAATATCGTAGGAAAACCGTTAGCGTTACTTTTAGCGCAAAACAACGTTCATGCAGACGCCACGGTTACAATATGTCACAGCAAAACCCAAAACTTAAAAGAGGTTTGCTCTCAGGCAGATATTTTATTGGTAGCCATCGGAAAACCTGAGTTCATCACAGCAGAATATGTGAAAAAGGATGCTGTTGTGATTGATATCGGGATTCATCGTGTGGAAGATAAAACGTCAGAGAAAGGTTACAAAATTTGTGGTGATGTAAAATATGACGAAGTCTCGCAAAAGTGTAAAGCCATTACACCGGTACCGGGTGGTGTGGGTTCCGTTACTATGGCATGTTTATTGAAAAATACGCTAAAAGCGTATCTCCCTAAGATAAAATAATCTCTTATTTTCTAAATTGAATTCTCATCACAGTTCCTCTTTCCATAGCAGAAGATTTTACAAATAATCTACCTTTATGATACTGTTCAATGATTCTTTTTGCTAATGGTAACCCAAGCCCCCAACCACGTTTTTTTGTAGTGTAGCCGGGTTGAAATATTAACTTAAACTCATTAGATGGAATCCCTTTTCCTGTATCTGAGATGTCTACATATAAATATTTTTCATCCTCTGATAGATCAATAATAATAACTCCTTTTCCATTCATAGCATCCACAGAATTTTTGCATAAATTCTCAATTACCCATTCAAAAAGGTATTTATTTACAGGAATATTAAAGTCAACAATATTATTATGATTAACTTTAATCACTACTTTTGAAGATATCCTTGATTGCAAATATTCTACATACTCTTCTATGATAGTTACAATATTTTCTACGATCAACTCAGGCTCTGAGCCTATCTTAGAGAAACGTTGTGCAATAGTTTCCAAGCGATTCACATCTTTGTCGATTTCTTTCATAATGGCAGGGTTTACCTCCTCTTCCTTAAGAAGTTCACTCCATGCTAATAGGGAAGATATGGGAGTTCCCAATTGGTGTGCTGTTTCTTTTGACATTCCAACCCAAACCCGATTTTGCTCGGAACGTCGTGCAAAACTAAGAATAAGATAGCCCGCTACTACAAAAATTATAATTATAATAAATTGAATAACAGGAAAATACCTCAGTTTCATCAGTACCGAAGACTCTTCATAGAGCACATAACAAGTCCCCTGGTAAGGTAATTCAATTTTTATAGGATTATTTTGATTTTTAAAATGTTTTATTAATTCGCAGGTATCTTTTTTCGTTTTAGCATTATCCAGATTAATTCTACCATAAGTAATAATTTCACTCATTGAGCTATCGGTAACAATTACGGGAACTGATGCATCATTAATTACAATTTCCTGAAAATAAGTTTCCACTAAGTTATCAATGGCAATACGCAAATTGGAATAAATTTTCGATTCTTTATAATAGAGAATATTATAGTTATTTTTATAATAATACATGATTAAACTATCAAACTCAGATTTTCTATTTCCAAGTTCATTAATATTCTTTAAGTTCAAAAATTCATCATCTACATTAACTGTCCAATTAATATTTCCGTTTCTGTCGGTTTCAATAGATGGGATAGTAGAGTTAGATGAGATAATCTCCAAATAAAAAGACATATCTCCAATATCTTCGTTCAGAGGAGCATCGTTAACTTTTTGCATGGCTTTAGCCAATATGGAAGCCCGTTTGCTTTCAGCCATCCTAATGGTTTCGAAGAATTTTTCCATATAGGAAACCAAATTTGCCTTATAAGTAATGGCATCTGCCCAAACATTAACCTTTCTTCTCTCTTCTTCTTTAATACTATTTATTAAAGAATTTGAATACAATATCATAGCAACGAATACAGCAGTTGCCATTAAAAAAAGTATCCAGTTCCATTGTTTATTTTTACCTATTTTCATTTATTTAATTAAAATATCCAAATAGTTCCATTTTGAAGCAATACAATCCTATTATTTCTGTATAATATCGTTTGCACAACGGGGGAAGTTGGCAGTGGTTGGATCTCTGTATTAAGAGATTTATAATTATACATTACTACTTCGTCATGGTTTGTATAATAAATCAGTTCTGAAGTAATCTCCACAGCATGAGGCGTTATAATCGGGATTGATTTATAAAAAGTTCCGAAAGTATCGAAAAAATAGATTCCTGTTTGCGGATTGTGAAAAGCTAAATTTTTTTCTTCTAATTCAATCATTTGCGATGGGTTGAAGGAAGAAAAATGGAGTGGAGTTCGTGATACCTCACGCATAAAAAAATCAAAAGTAAGCAAATACTGATTTGTATAATCGTATAGATGAATTTGATTTGCAGCAGAATATGAGGCTAATGATATCGTAAATAAGTTCATGTCATGTAAATATATGGGAGCCTGAATGGGCGTAAGTTGTTCATTTAAAAAAACGAGCGTTCCCGAGGTTTGATAGAAAAGCATAATTTTCATGGGATTAAAAACGTCAATAGAAGAAATTACGCCTAATGTTTGATCGGAATAAGTGTATAATATTTCTCCGCGAGATGATATTTTAAATAATTGTGCATCTTTAACTGCAAAAATATTTCCAAAGGGATCAAGTTTTATAAAATTTGCGTTCACGTTTGCAATTTGCGTTTGAGCAAAAACAATGCAGGTTAGTGAAGTAAGAAAAAAAAATAGAAATACTCGGAACAGTTTCATTAGATCGTTAGCCTTGTTAAGATTTCGCTATAAGATTCTTCCAATTTTCCCATATCGCGTTTAAAGCGATCTCTATCTAATTTATTTTTTGTCTTTTTATCCCAGAATCTTGCGGTATCGGGTGAAATCTCATCGGCTAATAAAAGATTATGATGTTCATCATATCCAAATTCAAGTTTCATATCAATCACATCTATGCCGGCATCATCAAAAAGTTGCGTAACCACTTTATTAATTTGCATGGAGATTTGTTCAATCAGTTTCAACTCTTCGTAAGAAATAATATGTAAAGCCACGGCATGGTGTTCATTAATGAGCGGGTCGTTCAGAAAATCGCTTTTTAAGCAGATTTCAAATATGGTATTTGCAGGACGAATCCCTTCTTCGATATCTAATCTGCGAGCTAAAGAGCCGGCAATTACATTACGTACAATAAATTCAAGAGGAAACACCGTAATCTTTTTACACAGTTGATTTCTGTCGTCTAAACGTTTTACAAAATGTGTTTTTATCCCGTTATTTTCTAATGTTTTATAAATTATTTCAGAAATCTTATTATTTAATATCCCCTTATTCTGGATTAATGATTTTTTAACTCCATTATAGGCTGATACATCATCTTTATATAAAATGATGACTAATGATTCATCATCAGTAGCATAAAGCTGTTTCGCTTTTCCGTCAAAAATAAATGTTCTCTTTTCCAAAATAAATATTACCTTAAAAATTCAAATGAATGCAAAAATATTATTTTTTATAAGATACACTTATAAATTCGATAAAGTTTTTCATTCTTATTTATTAATAGAAAAGCAACTATTTATTTAAACAATTTTCAATTTGTTTGAATAGCTCCTCAAAATTATCATTATTGAGAAAAAGGATATCTGCCTGTTGTATACAAGCGGCAAGATTTTGTTTGGTTGGGTCAATGGCATTCATTTCCCTTTTTTCATTTTCTAAAAATATATCAAAAGAGATTTGGTCTGTTTCCGACTGACGTTTGATGATACGTTGATATCTGATTTGTGGTTCTGCATTTACCGCCCATAAAGAAAAATTACCTTTTGAGCGTAAAGAAGCTATTTCGCCGGGCGTTCTGATACTTTCAATAATGGCATTGCCTCCATTTTTTGAAGCCTCTTTATATAATTCGTCAATAATATAAGAAGGGGAATAGATTTCGCGTAATCTATTGGCCAATGCAACATACGTGTCACGATTTAAAGGAAGGTTCTCTTTTTTTGCTTCCTGTATTAAAAAATTACGCACGGAATAATGTTTAAACCCATAATTTGTAACTAAATAATCAACAATCGTTCCCTTTCCTGCCCCAATAGTTCCCGTAATCCCTATAATTTTCATATTTATTGTAAAATTTAAAGTTACCTCAAAATCTGCAACTTGATTTTTCTTAATTCATTTTAGTATATATTTTTTTATTAAAACATCTACCTCTTCAGAAATATGCCAATAATAAACAGATAAAAATCCTATACCTCCCAAAACTATAGTGCGTAATAATGCTTCGACAAACGACACCCCTAAAGTTGGTTTCACATACTGCATGATGAATATTGTTACAGATTGCTTCCAAAGATAATCTAACACAAATAAAAACAAAATAATTGTTAATGCTTTGAGTTGTTCCAAAGAAAATGAATTTACTTTTACTTTCCAATTTACCAAAGACAATAACAGTATATAATAGATAGTGTAAGAAGAGATGGTGGCCAAAGCAGCTCCGTTTATTCCAAATGCGGGAATACATAAGGCATTTAGGGTGATTCCGCCGGTTACTAATATAAAAGTAAAAATAAGTGAATAATAATAATACCTGGAATAATTTAAAACGACTCCACCTACTGTTAATGATGTATTCATAAGGGTAAATAATCCCAATATAAATACTACCCATTTTCCTGATAAATAATCTTTTCCGTTAGGAATAATTTGAAAAATCAAGTCAATATTAGTCCAAACTACAAAAAAAATGGCTGAGCCGATTAAAAACTGATGCAGCGATATCTTTTTTACTAAGCCATTGGTGGCTTTCAAATCATTATCTTTCAAAGATTGAGAGAGATGCGGGTTTGAGATAGATCCCAAAGATCGGTATGGAATTTCTATAAAAGCCACAATATATCGTGCAATCGTATATATTCCTGCAAATGCCAATCCCAATTTTGCAGCTACGAAGAAAGTAGCCAAACTTGGCATAACTGTTAAGGTTAAAGCCGAACCCATTAAGAATAGGGTGTAGAAGAAAAAGTTTCTCCGCAGCGGTTTTGTAATATGTTTAAAATTAGGTTTTAGTGAGATTCTTCCTAAATAAAAAAGATAGATCAAATTGATTATGGCTGCTATGCCGTAAGTACAACAAATAGCGATAACCAGTCCTGTTATGGATAAATAATGGTATGCATACAAAAAATAAGATAACAATATCATCAGCCTAATGCCCACTTCCCGAACAAAGATCGGTACAACAATGCGATGCAAAACTATCGAATTCGTTTCAAAAACTGTTTGATATAAAATAAAAAAACCTAAAGGAATTATAATGTAGAAATAGTTTACAAAGAGTTCCGACTGCTCAAAGAAAAAATTACTTAAATAGTTTTTAAAAATAAGAAAAACAAGAATATAGATAGAAAAACCGATAATAGGAATTATCAAAGTCCAAAAGAAAAAGCCATTATCTTTATTTTCAGCATCTTTAAAATACGGATAGAATCTTAGTATAGAGGAGTTCGTTCCAATTTGTGCCAGACCTGCAAGCAGTATTCCTGCATCAATGAGCGTCCGAGTTAAGCCAATCACTTCCGGCGAAAGATATTTAGTAAGAATAAAAAAGGTAGTGAACATACCAATGGCTGCCCCCACGTAGTTTACGATAGTTCCTTTAATACTTTGTCTTTTAATAACTCCCATTTTGTTTGACTATTTTTCTTATCAGAAAGAAATACATTTTATTACATAAATTCCATATAAACAACCTTCATATACTTATCTGTCAGAATTTTTGCAAGACGTTGAATAATATTTTTACGAATCTCAACTTCAATGGGTTGTGATAGGTCAATATTATCGGCATTAATTTTTGTACCGACAAGAATATGAATTTCGTCACTCTCTAATAATAATTGGCACATTTTGTCTGCCGGGCCTTGCCCGTACTGATAGTTTGGAGTAATAATATTGGCAAGCAAATAGATAACTTTACTCAAAGTTAAAACACCTTCGGTTACCAGGTCAATCCCTTCCATTCTTGACATGGGCGGTAAAGTATTATCAACCTTTGGTTCATCATGCACACTACGTTTTAACTCTCTTGAAATAATTTCAGTGGTTGTTGCACCGCTAATAATTTTTTTACCTGAGAAAGAACGAAGTTTTTCAGAAAATTCCGTATCTTTTTCAGGGCTTAAAGGAGGTCCTGAACAAATCATAGTACGACGCGGTTCGCGAAAATAAACCACTGCACAGGAAAGATCATCTTTGGGAACATGTAAATCATTAGCCGCTGCTTTTTTTACAATTTTTTCTGCTAATTCTGATGCCGAAATGGAATGATTTTCAGTGATTATATTTCTTATTTCTTCTCTTAGATTATTTCTTCCCCAACCTGTAATCAATCCTTTTCCTAATCCTGATTGCGTGATCCCATCAGAGCAAAAAATAATTCTATCTTCTAATTGCGGAGACAAAGTAGCCACATTCAAATCCTGTAGGCGATGGTCTGCTGTAATATTTTCAAAATTTGCCTTTTCCCAATTTGGTTCCAATACCCTGTAACTACGCATCACAATGGTTTGTGGATTATCATATTCCAAAATAGTTACCTCATCGGTATCACTATTTACATCAACAATTGTATAGGTAGCGTAACTAATATTTCGTTCACTGCAAACAGGCAATGCTTTCATAATAATCTCAGCAATAGTTTTAGCATCTTTATGCTCAATAGACAAATTAAGCGCAATGGTAGCGGTTAGTGTTGCTAACACATTAGCTTTCACGCCAGATCCCATACCATCGGAAAGTACGCAAAGTACCCTGTTCTCTTCGGGAATACGTTTTGAAAGGAAAACATCGCCGCAAATATGTTCCCCATGATGAAAGGTTTGATAAAACCCTACTTCAACGTGATACTTATCATTCATTTTTATAAAAAATTAGGGTACAAATAAATCAAAAAAATTGTTAATTTTTACGATAATAATATAATTCTACACTACATCAAACGTCATTGTTTTCTTTTGCAAATCCACCTCCATAACTTTTACTTTAATAGTATCCCCAAACCTGATACTTTTTCCTGAATGCAAGCCTGTTAGTGTAAAATTATCATCATCAATATAGTAGAAATCATCATCGAAACGTTTGATGGGAATAACCCCTTCGCACTTCGTTTCTTTCAATTCTGCAAAAACGCCCCATTTAGAGATACCGCTCACGGTAGCTTCAAATACTTGCCCTATTTTGTCGGCTAAGTATTCGGCTTGCTTGTATTTGATAGAGGCGCGCTCTGCTTCAACAGCTTTTTGCTCCATTTTAGAACAATGCTTGCAAAATTCTTCGTATTGGTTTTTATTTACCGAAGGCTTATCATGCAGATAGGCCTCTAACAATCTGTGTACCATTAAATCCGGATAGCGACGAATGGGAGAGGTAAAATGCGTATAATAGGGAAACGCCAACCCGTAATGTCCGATATTATCGGTGGAATAGACTGCCCGCGCCATCATGCGAATGGAAAGTTTGGATAAAAGTTCATATTCATTTCTCTCTTTGGCATCTTTCAGCAATTGATTTAACGACTGCGTGAGTTGTTTTTTGTTTCCGGTTTTCAGTTCAAGTCCCAATTTGGCTACAAAATTTTTAAAATTCTCTACCTTTTCTCCAATCGGCTCATCGTGAATACGATATACAAAAGTTTTAACCTCCTTAAATCTCGAACTATTTTTTCCGATTTTTTCTGCCACACGTTTGTTTGCCAATAGCATCATCTCTTCAATCAACCAGTTTGCTTCTTGTTCCACCCTTAAATAAACTCCAACCGGTTTTCCGGTCTCATCCAATTTAAAGCGCACCTCTTCGGTTTCAAAATTCACGGCATTATTATCAAAACGTTGTTGGCGCAATTTTTGAGATAAATCATGAACTTTTAAAATAATCTCTGCAAAATCACCCTGTTTGGTTTCAATAATTTCCTGTGCTTCGTCGTAGTTAAAACGTCTGTTTGAATTAATTACGGTTCTTCCGAACCACTCTTTGTGCACTTTAGCATTATCGTCTAAATCAAAAACTGCGCTGAAGCACAATTTATCTTCGTGGGGTCTTAAGGAGCAGAGTTCATTCGACAGTTTTTCGGGTAACATGGGGATGGTTCTGTCCACCAAATACACCGAAGTCCCTCGTTCGTAGGCTTCTTTATCTATAGCGGAATCAGGCTTCACATAATAAGACACGTCGGCGATGTGAATTCCAATGCGGTGCATGCTGTTTCCAAGGTTTTCGTAAGAGATGGCGTCGTCGAAATCTTTGGCGTCGGCGGGGTCAATGGTAAATGTTGTTATATTTCTAAAGTCTCTGCGTGAGTTTATCTCTTTTTCCGGAATTGCGGCGTCAATTTTCTCGCATTCTTTCTCCACTTCATCCTTAAACTTCAGAGGAAAATCAAATTCAGCCAGAATAGCATTCATTTCCACGTTGTTATCTCCGGGTTTTCCCAGCACGTGGATAACTTCTCCCAGGGGACTTCTGGTTCCAACTACCCAATCGGTAATAACAATTACTACTTTATCTCCTGTTTGGGCGCCATTAAGAAACTGCCCCGGAATCAAAACGTCCCGGCGGTACGCAGGATTATCGGGAATAAAATAGGCGATTCCCTTTGATATAGAGATAGTTCCCACCAATTGTTTTTTACTGCGCTCCACAATCTCTACTACTTGCCCTTCGGGACGCCGCCGGTTCCGCGCAGGAAAAACATTTACTTTTACAACATCATTATGTAAAGCATTACTTAAGTTGCCTTCCGCAATAAAAATATCCTCCTCCTCAGAAGAATCCGTAATTACGTAAGCGGCGCCGTTTCTGCTTACCGAAAGTTTGCCGATGAGATAATTTTTACCGGTATTTTCTTTCGTTAAATATTTCGGATTGATGCTGTATTTACCTCTGCCTGCGTGATACAAGATTTTGGTATCTACAAAATCGCTGATAATCTGCTTTACGCTATCACGTCCTTTTCTATCAAAAATGCCTACTTTGGCAGCAATCTGTTTATAGTTATATTTTTCTTTACCGCTTTTGGAGAGCACTTCCACGATGCGGTTTCCGAGGGGTGTCGGGGTAGATTCTTTCATTGAGTTAATTACGTATTAAAGTGCATTTATTATTTTTCTTTGTCTTACTTTATCAATTTTTCTCATGATTGCTTTTTCAACCTCAACAATTAAGAAAATAGCAATGCCCAGCATAAACGGGTATTTCCAGTGAGTTAATTCTAAGGGTACAGTTCCAAAGGTTGCATTCATAAAGGGGAGATAAGTTATAGCGCCTTGCAGTACAAACAGTAGTGCACAAACCACGATTACCGCTTTATTGCTGAAAATATTATTTTTAAAAGCGCTTTCCCTGATGCTTCTATTGTTAAACAGGTGGAACATTTGGGCAATTACAATCGTTTGGAGCGTAATAGTATTTACATATTTTAAACAACAACCTTTGTCTAACAGATACATATTCAGCCACAGGGTCCATCCGCCGATTAATACGGAAACAAATAAAATACGCCAGATAAAATAGCTGCTGAGCAGTGGTGTTTTAGGAGATCGCGGGGGGCGTTTCATAGTTCCGGGCTCTAACAATTCAAATGCCAGTGCCAATGAAACCGTGATAGAGGTTACCATATTTACCCATAATATTTGCACCGGTGTTAAAGGCATTATTGTTCCGAAGAGAATAGCGGCAATAATTAGAAAGGCTTCTGCGCCGTTGGTGGGCAATACAAAGAGGATTGTTTTTTTAAGATTGTCATATACCCTTCTACCCTCTTCTACTGCTGCGACAATGGTGCTAAAATTATCATCTGCCAGCACAATTTCGGCAGCATCTTTAGTTACTTCTGTTCCTTTGATACCCATTGCAATACCCACATCGGCTTTCTTTAATGCGGGAGCGTCATTGACTCCGTCACCGGTCATAGCACAAATAATGCCGGTAGCCTGCAATGCTTTTACTAACCGTAATTTATGCTCCGGACTGGTTCGAGCAAACACATCATATTCCATTACTGCCTTTTCCATTTCCGTATCAGACATTTGTTCCAACTCATTTCCTTGTAATACTTTGGTTCCGTCCCCAATTCCAAGTTCTTTTGCAATGGTACGCGCCGTATCGGCATGGTCTCCCGTAATCATCTTTACGGTAATCCCGGCTTCTTTGCATTTACTAACGGCAATGATTACTTCTTCACGCGGCGGGTCTATGATGCCTGCAAGCCCTAAAAAAACAATTCCATATTGAATATCGCTATGATCAAGAGTCTTTACACTTTTATCCACTATTTTATAAGCGGCACCTATAGTGCGTTGCCCGCGAACCGCAATTGCCGATATTTGTCTGTCCCAGTGTTCTTTTACAAAAGTTTCTTCTCCTTTGTTCGTTTTTTCAAACTCAGCCATGTGCATTAATTTATCCGGAGCACCTTTTATATAAATAATATTGTAGTCGTTTTTCTCAACTAAAGTCGCCATATATTTATATGCTGAGTCGAAAGGGATGGTGGCAATCCGTTTTGCCGGAGAGTGGTCAATATCTGCTTTATGATATAACGTAATTAAAGACCCTTCGGTCGGATCACCGGTTATTTTCCATAACCTATCTGAATCCTGATACAAAGATGCTTCGTTACAAATATAAAAGGCTTCAATAAGTTCTTTTAAAACTGTCTCTTTGGTATAATCTACAATTTTGCAATTTTGGAGTATGGAGGCTTCATTTCCGCAAGCCGCCAAATGGCAATTATAGAGAATTTTTCCTTCCGGAGCATACCCTGTGCCTGTTACAAAACATTCACCATCTCTGGTTTCCAAAGTTTTTACAGTCATTTCATTTTTGGTTAACGTACCGGTTTTATCCGAACAGATTACCGAAACCGAACCTAATGTTTCTACCGAAGGCAAAGTTCTGACAATGCTGTTCCTTTTAGCCATATTTTGTACTCCTATTGCAAGAATAATAGAGAGAATTGCCGGCAACCCCTCCGGAATAGCAGCAATAGCCAGTCCGATAACAGACATCATGAGTTCTGATGTATCATAACTCCTAAATAAATAGCCAAAAAGAAATATGAGGACGGCACCTGCTAAAATGATCGCAGAAACTATTTTCCCAAATTGCGCGGTTTGCTTTAATAAAGGCGTCGTTATTTTTTCCACATTAGAGATCATCTGACTAATTCTGCCTATCTCCGTGCCTTCTCCTATTTCAACTACAATACCGGCACCTGTACCGGCGCTGACAGTTGTACTTGAAAACGCCATATTAATACGATCTCCCAACATTGTATCTGCCTGTAAAACATCTGTCTGTTTTTCAGTTGGGACAGATTCGCCGGTGAGAGGCGACTCTTCTATCCTTAAATTATCTGCTCTGATAAGTCGTAAATCAGCAGGAACCTTATCCCCGGGATTTAGCATAACAATATCGCCCACAGTTAGTTCCGAAGCATCAACTTCTATACGTTTTCCTGCACGAATCACTTGCGCCTTAAGAGAAAGCATTTTCTTTATGTCGGCTAATGCTTTTTCCGCTTTATGTTCCTGGAAAAAACCAATGGATGCATTTATTATGGCAACAACTACAATTACAACAGTATCAATATAATGATGCATGAAAAAAGTAACTGCTGCGGCAACTAATAAAACATAAATGAGTATATCGTTAAAATGCTTTAAAAACCGTACAAGCATACGCTCTTTCTTACTCTCAGGCAGTAAATTTTTTCCAAAAATTTGTAAACGTTTGGTTGCTTCGCTTTCTGTTAATCCTTCTATTGCATTAGTATCCAATAGCTTTACAATTTCATGGATAGGAAAGATATGCCATTGATGTTGTTGAGTATTCATTTTACTTTATGCTTATAACATTTTTTTGCAGCGAAAATAAGAAAGTTTTCATATTTAAATTTTCAGATAAAAAAAAATCTACTAAAAACTTCATTAAGGTGAAAATAAACTTTTTCCACCTCATCATTAAAAAAATATCTTTGCAACTCTTTTTTTCTAAAAAAGATTATCCTAATACCCATACAAATGAACAGTTCTGAAATTGCAAAATTACTTGAAGGAAAGATAATTACATCTTTTTCTGATATACATGGTAAAGTTGAAAAGGCTTTTACCTCAGATTTGATGAGCGATGTTTTAACCTTAAACGACTGCGAAAATCTGGTTCTGATAACCGGATTGGCGAATATTCAAACCCTCAGAACGGTGGAGATGGCAGGAATCTATTGTGTTATTTTGGTAAGAGGAAAAAAGGCGAGCGATGAGATGATAGAACTGGCGCAGGAAAATGAAACCACCATCATAGAAACTGCCTATTCGGCATTCAGAACTTCTGCCGTATTGTACAATCAGGGGATTAAATCTTTATATTAAAAGTAGATAGAGATGCACTTTGAATACGAATTAGTGAGCGGCGATTTTGTCAATGCCGGTTCTGTTTCCAGCGCTGTGAAGAAGATGCTGAAACAACTTGATGTGGATTCGGGGATTATTAAGCGTACTGTGGTTGCGCTGTATGAAGCGGAAGTAAATATTGTGGCTCACGCATATAAAGGAAAAATATTTGTAGATATTGAAGAGGATTCCATTCTTATTCGATTGGAGGATGAAGGACCCGGTATTCCGGATATTGATAAGGCAATGGAGGTGGGCTATTCCACAGCATCGAAAGCGGTACGCGAAATGGGATTCGGAGCGGGGATGGGATTGCCCAATATTAAAAACAATGTAGATAAACTTACCATTACCAGTAAAGTGGGGATAGGTACCACTGTAGAAATTTTTAATAAAATACAATAAATCATGGGTTTGGAGCAAAAAAAAGAGGAGTTTTATCATACGCTTGAGTTTAACGGCGATTCCTGTACGGGGTGCTCCCATTGTATGATGAAATGCCCCACCGAAGCCATTCGGGTCATAAACGGAAAAGCCGTTTTAATCTCCGAGCGTTGTATTGATTGCGGCGAATGTTACAGAGTTTGCCCAAACGCTGCGATCACTTTACGGCAGGATGATTTTGAAAAGATTTACAATTTTAAATATCGGATTGTTTTGCTGCCAGCGGTCTTTAGCGCCCAGTTTCCGGATAAGATTACCTATCAGCAAATATTTAAAGGGCTCATTTCGTTAGGGTTTACGCATGTATATGAAACGGAAAATTCGGTAGATTTTTTAATCAAACCTTACAACGATTTTATTAAGGAACGAAAAGAGAAACCGATGATCTCCTCTTTCTGCCCTGCAATTGTTCGGCTGATACAGGTTCGTTTTCCTACTTTAGTGGATAATTTAATGTTAATCAAACCACCTATGGAAGTTACGGCCATGTGTATCAAAAAAAAGTTTGAAGATCAAGGCATTCCGTTTTCTGAGGTGGGCATCTTTTATGTAACCCCCTGCGCCGCAAAAGTGGCCGGCATCAAAAGTTCGGTGGTGGAAGACCCTACCTTAATCAGCGGCGGGGTCATCAATATGAATTATCTCTACAATAAAGTTTATAAAGAGATTTCGCAAAAAAAGATTACCAGCGCTCCGGATATTGAGATTTCCGATTTTCGCGCCATGTCGAAAAATGCACTCTCATGGTCGCTTACCGCAGGAGAGGTGCGTATTGTGGATACGGAAAGAAAACTGGCCATTGATGAGGTGAAAAATGTTATTGAGTTTCTTGAAAAGGTGGAAAGCGAAGATATTGAAGATATTGACTTCTTAGAACTCAGAGCCTGCTATCAAAGTTGCGCCGGGGGAATTTTATGCGCCGGAAATAAGTTTTTAACTACGGAGCGCGCCAGAAAAAGAGCCTCCAATGCTACGCTTGAATCGGCGGAAAGTACGGAGTTCGCAGGATGCCAGTCGTATGTTCGGGAGAATTATCACTTGCATGGAAAAATATATCCCCGTTCTATTGTTAAATTGGACGACAATATGGCGGAAGCGATGAAGAAAATGAAGCGAATTAACGAACTGAATCAGATTTTGCCGCACGTGGATTGCGGAATTTGTGGCGCCCCCTCCTGTCAGGCGTTTGCGGAAGATATTGTACAAAAAGGTGCCGATATTAGAGGGTGTATTTTTGTGCAAACCATTTTGCAGCAAAACAACAGGTTAACTTTGCAGGAAGCCGTGCAACTCCTGAAAAAAACATGGGGAGACAAAAAGTTAGACCCTAAAAAAATAGCAGAACTGTTAAACGAGTTACAGGAAGGAGTATCTTGAAAAAATCTATTTTGTTGATTATAAATTAAATATATAAATATGAATGTTAAAGAATTAGCTGAAAAAGCAAACCTGAAAATTTTATCAGGGGAGAAAGGGATTCTCACCGAAATTACCGGAGGATATACTTGCGACCTGTTGAGCGATGTAATGGGATTCGCCGAACAGGGAAATGTATGGATCACTTTACAAACGCATAAAAATGTAATGGCCATCGCCTCTTTGAAAGAATTAGCAGCCGTGATTTTGGTAAAAGGATTGCAACCCGAACTCAATACCCGTGAACAAAGCAACGAAGAAAATATTCCGATCCTATCCTCAGACCTGCAAGAATTTGAGATCTCCGGACTCGTTTATAATTTGCTGAAACAGTAGGATTTTATTATCATTTATAATCTTCATTACTCGGTGTTTAAAGCAGACCTTCACATCCACACACTTCTTTCTCCTTGCGGCGATCTGGATATGACCCCCAAAGAGATTGTGCGTCTTTCCAAAGAGCGCGGTCTGGATATGATTGGAATTACCGACCATAACACTACCAAACACTGTAAATTAGCAAAAAAATATGGGGAAGAATCCGGTATTTTTGTACTTATGGGAGCAGAAGTTACTACCAAAGAGGAGGTGCATTGTCTAACTTTTTTCCCTTCGGAAAAAGAGTTAGAGGAATTTGAGAATTTTCTACAGGATAATCTTCCGGATATTTACAATGATGCGACTCTTTTTGGAGAACAGGTGCAAATTGATGAAGAGGAAAATATAATTTATGAAGAACCCAAGTTTTTACTCTCTGCCCTTCAAAAAAGTTTGGAAGAAGTTGAGGAAAAGGTACATGCTTTACATGGATTGTTTATTCCGGCACATATTGACAGACCCAAATTCAGCATTCCCAGCCAATTGGGTTTTATTCCTTTCGATTTGAATATAGATGCCGTAGAGATCTCTTGTAACACTACCCGCGAAGAATATTTGCAAAAAAATAAATATCTTCAGCAAAAAACTTTTATTCACAGTTCCGATGCCCATTATCCTGCTCAAATCGGCAGTAATTTTTGCTATTTTAATATAGAAAAACTCTGCTTTGATGAGGTAAAACGGGCGCTGAGGCAGGAAGAAGGAAGAAGTGTGATGCAGGATTGATAGTAAATAGTTTTAGTATAATCATTTTTTCCTATTTTCGCCACTTATTTAGAATATAGATATGGCTATCCAATTAAGTGAACAAGAACTGATTAGAAGACAGAAATTGCAAGATTTTACAAATCTTGGCATAGATTGCTATCCGGCGGCATTATATGAAGTAAATGTTAATTCTGCAGAAATATTGGAAAATTTTCCGAAAGATAATACGCTTTATCAAAATGTAAGTTTTGCAGGGAGAATTATGAGCCAGCGCATTATGGGCGCAGTGGCGTTTTTTGTATTGCAAGATGCCGTGGGGAAAATACAAATCTATGCCAAACGAGACGAACTTTGTCCCGACGAAGATAAAACGCTTTACAATAGCGTGTTTAAAAAATTGGATATCGGCGATATTATTGGCGTGAAAGGTTTTGTGTTTACTACCCAAACCGGTGCCACCTGTATTCATGTGAGAGAATTTACCATTCTTAGTAAATCCTTGAAACCGTTGCCTATTGTGAAAGAAAAAGAGGGAGAAGTGTACGACGCTTTTCAAGACCCCGAACTGCGCTACCGCCAACGTTACGTGGATTTAATAGTAAACCCGCATATCAAAGATACCTTTATAAAACGAACAAAGTTGGTAAACACCATGCGGAATTTCCTGAACGAAAAAGGATATTTGGAGGTGGAAACGCCGATTTTGCAGCCATTGTACGGCGGTGCGGCGGCACGCCCCTTTAAAACCCATCACAATAAATTGGATATGACGCTCTATTTGCGTATTGCCAATGAGTTGTATCTGAAACGATTGATAGTCGGCGGATTTGATGGAGTGTATGAGTTTTCGAAAGATTTTCGCAACGAAGGGATGTCCCGCTTTCACAATCCTGAGTTTACACAAATGGAACTCTACGTTGCCTATAAAGATTACGAATGGATGATGAATTTGGTGGAAGAGATGGTGGAACAGGTGGCACTGACGCTGCACGGAACTACACAAGTACATGTAGGCGAGAATATTATTGATTTCAAACGTCCATGGAAGCGCTACACGATGTACGGTGCTATTGAACAGTTCACAGGTACCGATATTTCCAATATGGATGAAAAAGAGATGGCGGCATTTGCCAAAAAATGTGGCGTGCATGTGGACAACACGATGGGTCGCGGCAAACTGATAGACGAAATTTTCGGGGAAACCTGCGAAGAACACCTGATACAGCCTACTTTCATTTACGATTATCCGATTGAAACCTCGCCGTTAACCAAAAAACACCGCTTGAAACCCAATCTGACTGAACGTTTTGAAGCGGTTTGCAACGGAAAAGAGATCTGCAACGCCTACTCCGAGTTGAACGACCCGATTGACCAGCGCAAACGTTTTGAAGACCAATTGGAACTCGGCAAGCGCGGCGATGAAGAATCGATGGTGCTGGATGAAGACTTTTTGCGTGCTTTGGAGTACGGAATGCCTCCCACTGCAGGATTGGGCATCGGAATTGACAGATTATCCATGATTATGACAAACTCAAATTCGATACAAGATGTGCTGTTCTTCCCGCAGATGAGACCGGAATAGAAGACCGTAAGACTAACCACTAATCACTAATCACTAATCACTAACCACTAAACTTTGAAACTATTAACCTTAAAAAATAAACAATGAAAAAAATCTTAATTATTATGTGTATTGCTGCTGCAATGATGGTGGGATGTACTAAAAAAGAATCCCCAAACCCATTCTTTCAAACCTGGACAACGCCCTACGGCATTCCTCCTTTTGAACAAATTAAATATGAACATTATCTTCCTGCTTTTGAGGAAGGTATTAAACAACACAAAGCCGAAATTGATGCCATTTGCAACAATCAGGAAGAACCTACCTTTGCAAACACCTGCGAAGCATTAGAGTACAGCGGCGGACTGCTGAATAATGTTACCGCCGTTTTCTTTAATTTGAAAGGAACTTGCAACAGCCCTGAAATGGAAGAGATTGCCGATTCTGTTGCTCCTATGCTCTCTGCCCACTCAGATGATATTGCTTTGAATAAAGTGCTTTTTGAACGTATTAAAACACTTTATGATAAAAAAGAGGCATTAAATTTAGACCCGGTAGAGATGAGGTTGCTGGAAGAACAATACAAAGGTTTTGTTCGTGGCGGCGCCCTGATTCCGGAGGAACAACAACCCAGATTTAGAGAAATTAACGAAAGATTGGCACTGCTTTCTCTAAAATTTGGAAATAATGTTTTGAAAGCCTCTAATAATTATAAGTTGGTGGTTGAAGACAAGGCACGCCTGGAGGGTATGCCGGAAAACGCTCTGGCTGCCGCCCTTGATTTGGGAAATAAAGAGGAAACTACCAAAGGCAAATACGTGTTTACCATTCAACTACCAAGTTATGAACCGCTTCTGCAATACTGTAAAGACAGAGAGCTTCGCAAAGAGATGTGGACGGCTTATTCTAATCGTTGTAAATCGGATTCTTTAAGCAATTTGGAGGTTATTAATGAAACGGTGAATTTACGTATTGAACGCGCCCACATGTTCGGTTTTGATTCACATGCCGCATTTGTTTTAGACAACACAATGGCTAAAACCCCCGAAGCAGTTAACGATTTGTTAATGCAAGTTTGGAAACCTGCTATTAAAAAAGCAAAAGAGGAAGCCGCAGAATATCAAAAAATGATTAACGCCGAAGGAGGTAACTTTAAATTAGAGCCTTGCGACTGGAGATATTACACTGAAAAACTGCGCAAAGAGAAATATGATATTAATGAAGATGAGGTAAACGCATATTTTGCCTTGGAAAATGTGAGAAACGGCATTTTTTCAGTAGCCGAAAAATTATACGGACTTACTTTTGAACTCAATCCCAATCTTCCTAAATATAATGAAGATAATGACGTATTTGAAGTAAAACGCGAGGGCGAAGTGATTGCGGTTTTATATTTAGATTATTTTCCAAGAGAAAGTAAAGAAAGCGGTGCGTGGATGACTACTTTCCGCGAACAATGGTACGACAAAGAGGGTAAAAAGGTGATTCCAATTGTATCGCTGGTATTGAACAGTGCCAAACCTACGGCAGATGCCCCGGCACTTTTGAATTTTGACCAGGTAGAAACTTTCTTCCACGAGTTTGGACACGGTATCCACGGTATGCTTACCAACTGCAAATACCGTTCCTTGTCGGGCACCAATGTTTCCCGCGATTTTGTAGAACTGCCTTCTCAAATTATGGAAAACTGGGCTGCCGAACCGGAAGTGCTCAAAATGTTTGCCAAACACTATAAAACCGGTGAAGTGATTCCGGATGAATTGATTGCGAAATTGGAAGCCACCCGCACCTACGGACAAGGTTTTATCAATACGGAACTGTTGGCTGCCTCATTCTTGGATATGGATTATCACACGCTAAAAGATACCGCAAAATTAGATGTTCTCCAATTTGAAGAAAAAGCAATGAAAGATTTGGGCTTAATTCCCGAAATTATCTCAAGATACAAAAGTCCTTACTTCAAGCATATTTTCACTACGGGTTATGATGCCGGTTATTATGCTTACACCTGGGCAGCCGTTTTAGATGCAGATGCCTTTGAAGCCTTTAAAGAAACCGGAAATATTTTCGACAAAACCACCGCTGACAAGTTCCGTACTTGTGTGTTAGAAAAAGGTAATACGGCAGAACCTATGAAACTGTATCTTGATTTTAGAGGGAAAAAACCGGATATTAAACCGTTGCTAAGAAATAGAGGATTACTTTAAGATTTAAAATTTAAATACTTATTTTTATTCACTAACCACTAACCACTAACCACTAATCACTAACCACTATTTAATATGAATATCAAAAAAATATTATTATCCGTATTTTTTACGGTGAGTATACCTTTCTTTTTTTCTTGCGCTTCGCAATCCATTCAAACCATCAATGTGGATGAGTTTGAAAAACAACTGATTGCAACAAAAGGCGAACAATTAATTGACGTTCGTACGCCTCAGGAATTTGCAAAATACCGTATCCAAAGTGCAAAAAATATGGATATAAAAGATCCTGGTTTTCGCAAGGCAATAGAAAAATTAGACAAAACTAAACCGGTATTGATTTATTGTCTGTCGGGTGCACGCAGCAAGGCCGCCGCTGAAGTTTGTAATGAACTGGGGTTCAAAACTATTTATGACCTTAGCGGAGGTATTAATGCATGGTCAAGAGCAGGAAAACCTATAGACCAGGACCTATCAGGAAAAGGAGAACTCTCTTCAAATGATTACAAAGCGATAATTTCAACTTCAGGATACGTGTTGGTAGATTTTTATGCACCCTGGTGCGCCCCATGTAGAAAAATGCTGCCGGTGGTGGAAGATTTGGGAAAAACCTATCCTAATCAATTCAAATTGCTTACCGTTGATTTTGACCAAAACCGTTTATTAGCGAAAGAACAAAATATTACTAGTGTTCCCTATATAATGGTTTTCAAAGATGGGAAAAAGATATGGGAAAGAAACGGCGAGGCAAGCAAAGAAGAACTTATGAAGATTCTTGTAATTAAAAAATAAAATTAAAATGGAAAACCAAACCGATTCAAAACAAGATTGTGGCTGCAGCGATGGCTGCTGCACCCCTCCAAAGAAAAGTAACCCTTGGAATAAATGGATTTTTATGGCCATTATCCTTGCGGCAGTGGCAATTGTAACCATAAAATTAATTAATAAAGAGGATACTCCGCCCGCAAAGTGTTGTGATCATAAGGATAACCCGGCTTGCTGCACTCAAACCGATTCATCTTCCTGTACACAAGAAAAACCTTGCTGTTCCCAATCTAAATCTGAACAATAATGCAAGAGTGGATTAACTCTATATTAACTTCCGACCAAACAGGAGTCATTGCGCTTGTAGCAGTTTTTTTGTTGGGAGCGATTAGCGTTTTTACGTGTGCCTGTAATTTTGCAGTGATTGGCACTGTGGCAGGATATACGGGCGCTTTGGGTGCATCGGGCAAAACAAAATTGGTAATCGTAAGCAGTCTGTTTTTTCTTGCAGGCACAGTCGTTGCCATGGCTATACTGGGCTGTATCATCGGCTTTGCAGGTGAATTTATCAGCAATTCAATGGGGAGTTACTGGAAGATAGGCGCAGGGGGTATCTTGATTTTTTTTGGCATGTATATGCTTGATATTTTGCCTTTTAAAATTCCCGGAATCGCACATGATTTTCAAAGTAAGCAAACCGGAATAGCAGGAGCCATTCTGTTCGGATTTGTGGTAGGAAGCATTACTTCGCTCGGAACATTATGTTGCAATCCGATTTTTCCGATTGTTGTGGCTGCCTCTTTAGTTACAGGCAGTACCATTTGGGGATTTATCTTACTACTTACCTACGCCTTGGGTTTTGGCTCTACACTTGCTGCAGCCATGCTCGGAATCGGGCTGGGAATAGGCAAACTGTCCAATTGGCTTTCAAAATTTGCGATGGTTATTAAATATGCAGGCGGCATAACATTAATCATTTTTGGTTTCTATTTTATTTTAACGATTTGATTTTCATGAAACCGCATTATATTGTAGGACAAATTGAAACGCCTGCAGGCTGTATAGATCAAGTTTCAACGCAATGGACGAACAAAGACTTGTTCTCCACTATAAAAGTTCGCTGGTCTGTGGGCAGAATGAATTATAAAGTAACGCCCGGGCTATATGCTGCAGGGAACCCTGATGCAAATTCCGATCTGTATGTTTCCTGTAACTTTAAATTGAGTTTCGATCTTTTACGCCGCGCATTACACGGACTTAATGCCTGGATTTTAGTATTAGATACGAAAGGTATAAATGTGTGGTGCGCTGCCGGTAAAGGAACCTTTGGGACAAAAGAACTTGTATTCAGAATTAAAGAATGTCAACTTGAAAAAATAGTAAATCACAAAAAAATTATCGTTCCGCAATTGGGGGCAACCGGGGTCGCAGCACATAAAATCAAAGAAGAAACAGGATTCAGAGTAATATACGGACCGATAAAGGCAAATGATATTCGTGCATTCGTAACCAATAACTATCAAGCAACCCCAAAAATGCGAAAAGTTACTTTCAACCTCTGGGACAGAATGAAGCTTATTCCGGTTGAACTGTTTTACGCAAAATATTATTTGCTCTTAATTCCGGCTATTTTCTTTATTTTGTCGGGATTACACCGGCACGGGTTTTCTGTGGATGCTTCGTGGAGCAACGGTGGTAGGGCTGTAGTTAATTTGTGCGTTGCTTATTTAGCCGGCTGTGTGTTAACACCCATGCTCTTGCCCGTTATCCCTTTCCGAAGATTTTCATTAAAAGGACTGCTCATAGGTTGGCTCACGGCAATCCCCTTGTTCTACTTCAACTTTCTGGGTACAAACATCTTTGAAATTATATCGTGGCTACTGATAATTGGGGGAGTTTCCTCATTTATGGCTATGAATTTTACAGGAACTTCAACATTTACTTCCCTTTCCGGCGTACAAAAAGAAATGAAATTATCGTTACCCGTACAAATTTACGGAACCGCATTAGGTTGCATTGGATGGATTATTACACGATTTATTTAAATGATTATGAACGGATTAACATATTTAAAAAATGTAGTTACACTGCAATTAGACACCCACAAATGCAATGGTTGTACGATGTGCACCGTTGTTTGCCCTCATGCGGTATTTATCATGAAAGATAAAAAAGCATTCATTAAACATAAAGATTTTTGTATGGAATGTGGGGCTTGTGCAATGAACTGTGCTACAGCGGCTATTACCGTTAAATCCGGCGTGGGTTGCGCTGCTGGCATTATCAACGGAATATTACGGGGAACAGAACCTACTTGCGATTGCTTATGAAGGAAAACAAACTTTATTTATCTTTCTCCTAATTGCAGCCTGTAGAAGCAGCAACATGTCAGGTTTGGATCGGTTTGTTTAAGATATTCGGCGACAGAAATTTTGTTATCACGAATAAATTCCTGGCTTAATAAAGTATTCTCTTTGAAAAACTTGTTCAATTTTCCTTCTGCAATTTTTTCTATCATATTTTCAGGTTTGCCCTCCTGCCGGGTCATTTCGCGAGCCAGTTCCAATTCATGGTCAATGATGTTCTGGGGAATCTGTTTGGGGTCAACCGAAAGCGGGTTCATGGCAGCAATCTGCATGGCCACGTTGTGTGCTGGTTCATACACTTTTTCTCCGCCTACGGTAAATCCGGCAATAGTTGCCAACAGATTTCCGTGATGGTTGTAGGCAGCCACACATGGCGCTTCAATCACTTCATAAGCAGGGAGTTCGGTTTTCTCACCGGTTTTACCTGTCATCTCTACAAGCATCTCTTCCACTGTAATCCCATTAATTTTATGCATTAACAGTTCTTCGCGGGTTTTAATGCTGTTTGCCATGGCAGCATCCATAATAGATTCTGTAAAAATAACAAAATCATCATTTTTTGCAACGAAATCGGTTTCGCAACTTACCATCAGGATGGCAGCAACATTGTGTTCGGCATTCATTTTAGCTACTAAGCGGCCTTGGTTTGAAGTACGGTCGGCGCGTTTAGCAGCTACTTTCTGACCTTTTTTCCGGAGGATATCAATTGCTGTATCAAAGTTGCCATCAGCTTCTACGAGCGCATTTTTACAATCCATCATGCCGGAGCCGGTCATTTGTCTTAATTTATTTACATCAGCAGCAGTAATTGCCATATTATTAATTTTTAAAATATTAAACTTAAAATTACTTATTTTTTGGGGATAGATTTGGTGGATGATTTAGCAGTTGCTTTTCCGGGAACTTTAACAGGAGCTTTTTTAACGGGGATACGTTTTCTTTTAGCAGGAGTATCTTCATCGGAGGCTACATCTTTTATTTTCTTCACCCCTTTTACGTCATCTGCTGTTTCCGGTATTACTATTTGTTCTTCTTCATCAATCATAATATTTACATCATCTATTTCGTCTGATGTATCATCTTCTTGATTTTCTTTATCAAATTTGCGTTCGGCAGCGCCTTCGGCAACGGCATCACAGATTGCCTTTACAATTACGGCGATAGATTTTGAAGCATCGTCATTCGCAGGAACCGGAAAGTCAATTAAATTCGGATTTGAATTGGTGTCCACAATCGCAAAGGTGGTGATGTTTAATCTTCTTGCCTCAGCTACTGCAATATGTTCTTTTAAAATATCCACGATAAAGACGGCAGCAGGAAGGCGGGAAAGATCGGATATGGAACCTAAGTTTTTTTCCAACTTGGCACGTTCGCGTTGAATTTGCAACTTTTCTCTTTTTGCCAGATTCTCAAATTGAGGACTTGTCATCAGTTTGTCAATATCACTCATTTTTTTTACAGCTTTTCGGATTGTAAAAAAGTTGGTAAGCATTCCACCGGGCCAACGTTCTGTCACATAAGGCATATTTACCGATTTCGCCAATTCTGCAATAGTTTCTTTGGCTTGTTTTTTAGTAGCAACAAACAAAATTTTACGACCTGATTTTGCGATTTGTTTTGCTGCAGCGCACGCATCTTCTAATTTGACTAAGGTTTTGTTGAGGTCAAGAATGTGAATTCCATTCTTTTCCATGAAAATGTACTGCGCCATGGCAGGATTCCATTTTCTTCTAAGATGTCCGAAATGACATCCGGCATCTAATAATTCTTCAAAGGTTACTTTTGACATGATTTTTTTTGTTTACGTTCATTAAAGCAATTACTAAGTAGCGTTTTTAAGGGTCTTACTAATTTCGATACTAAACAGGGTTTATATTTTGTTGCGGCGCGTAGCGCCGCAACATTTATTTTTTTAACGTTTAGAGAACTGGAAGCGTTTACGGGCTTTGGGTTGTCCGGGTTTCTTACGTTCTACCATACGTGGGTCGCGGCGGAGAAGCCCTTTTACTTTCAACAAAGGACGATATTCGGGGTTGATTTCCACTAAGGCTCTGGATATGGCCAGGCGCAATGCTTCGGCTTGTCCTGCAATGCCACCGCCATCCAGATTCACTTTAATATCATATTCTCCATCTACTTCAGCCAATTTCAAAGGTTGAGTGATTACATATTGTAATGTTGCTAACGGAAAATACTCTTTATAATCACGACCGTTGACCGTAATTACACCGCTTCCCTTTTTCATGTAGATGCGGGCAACCGCGGTTTTTCTTCTTCCTAAGGTATTGGTTATTTCCATGATGCTTATTTGATTTCGTTAATGTTAATGGTTTTTGGAGTTTGTCCCTCATGTGGATGGTTGGGGCCGGCATATACATACAAATTGCCGAACAACTTGGCGCCTAATCTGTTTTTCGGCAACATCCCCTTGATGGCATGTTCCAAAATTCCGATGGGGTTTTTCTTCAATAATTCTTTTGGAGTCCTAAAACGCTGCCCGCCAGGGTATCCGGTGTGGCGTACATATTCCTTATCTTCCAATTTGTTTCCGGTAAATCTTACTTTATCGGCATTGATAATAATCACGTTATCACCGCAATCAAAATGGGGAGAAAAGTAGGTTTTGGTTTTTCCCCTTAAAATACGGGCAACAACCGTGGCCAAACGACCCACAATTTCATTTTGAGCATCGATAACAACCCATTCCTTTTTCACGATTTTCTCGTTCGCAGCGATGGTTTTGTAACTTAATGTGTTCATTTTTTGTTTTTGTTTTTTGTTTTTTGCCTTTTGTATTCACCTACAAAAGACTGATTTTCAATTAATAATTCCTTTTTCTAAGTGAAAGGATAATAATCGGTTTTTAGGGCGGCGAATATAGAATTTTTTTTAATAAATGAAAAATTTAAACATACTATCTGATTATTATTTTAGTTTTTTTAAGAAAAAAATTTTTATGTTAATTTGTGCCCCATTCAACGTAAACGTAAAACATAAATACTATGCAAAAATATTACATATTATTATTAGGAGTTCTAATGTCGTTCCATTTTCTACTGTCAGGACAAACAAAAGATACGGATTCTCTTAAAACTACATCTTCTCTTGAAAAAAAAATGAAAAAGAAAAAAGTTAAAAATCCGGATGGAATTAAAACAGGATGGACTTTTGGAATTTTACCCAGTATCGCTTTTGATGCCGACCTCGGATTTCAATACGGAGTTTTATCCAATGTGTATTATTACGGAGATGGTTCAACCTATCCCGATTACGTACATTCATTATACTTTGAAGCAGCCTATACAACAAAACGTTATGGACTGTTTCGGTTTTCTTATGATTCAAAATATTTAATTCCAAAACATCGGTTTTCGTTTGATGCTACTTTTATTCCCGATGCCATGTGCGATTTTCTCGGATACAACGGTTACCAATCCGTATATAATGATAAGTGGCGAAATTCAAAAAAATACACGGCTGAGGAAGGCTATAAAACGCGTGCTTTTTATAAATACAAGAGAGACCTGTTTCGAATCTCTGCAGATATTCAAGGTACTATTAAAAATAAATGGAAATGGGCTGCAGGGGCCGGGGTACTCGGCTATTTTACAGGTAGTGTAAATATTAATATGATTAACAAAAATAAAAAGGAAGAAAAAAAATTACCAACTAATGTTGACGGACTATACGAAAAGTATGTAAAATGGAATATCATTCAACCTAATGAAGCCTCCGGCGGAATACACCCGTACCTGCGGGGCGGGCTTGTGTATGACAGCCGCAATAAATTGACAAATGCTTCTAACGGAATCTACGCAGATGCATTCTTTACATATTCTGCCGGTTTTGGAAAATTATCCCCCTACAATAATCTTAAGTTTAATATGGTTTTCCAGCATTATGTACCTGTTTATAAAGATTATATCACTTTTGCGTATCGTATCGGAACTCAACTGCTGGTAGCCGGACAATCTCCTTTTTATATGGATAATTATTTAAATGTGCTTTACTATCAACGGGTTTTATACGAGGCCGTAGGAGGCGCTAACTCTGTACGGGGACTCATTAGAAACAGAGTAACCGCTAACGGTTTCGGATACGCTACAGCTGAATTTCGGTTCAAAGTATGGAAATTTAAAATTAAAAAAGAAAATTTTTATATAGCTTTTAATCCATTCTGTGATTTGGGAATTGTATTACAGCCTAAAGAATTAAACCAACAAGCAGTCTTACAGAGTATTGCTCAAAACGACCCAACATTTGACATGAATGAGTTAAATAATTTTATGGATTTTGATAAAAAGAAAATTTATCTACCTCATTTAGGAGCAGGTATTGGAATGAAAATCGCTATGAATGAAAATTTTGTTCTTTCTGTGGATTGGGCCATGCCATTTAATAAGCAAGACAATAGCAATATGGCAAATATTTACGTGAAAATGGGGTATCTATTTTAAAATAATTTTATGGATTAAGTATAACTTTTAAAAAATAAGTTTAAAAAAAAATCGTTACATGTATCATCTAAAAAAAATATTATCTTTGCAGCCGTTTTTGTAATTATTAGTGATAAGTTATTAATTAGATAAATTAAAAGAGTATTTTTAAAAATTAAATTTTATTAAAACAATGGAAAATCAAGCTCAAAAAAAAGTAAAAAAAGGAACTATTTCAGCTATCTGGGTTATTATTGGATGTGCCATTATAGCCTGTGTTTTCTTTTTCGTCATTTGTGGAAATCCCTCTAATTTTGATGAAAAAGGGCATCCGCTACCAGGTAATATTTTTGGAACATTATATCAGGGAGGATTCGTTATTCCGATTGTAATGACCTTATTGTTAACGGTTCTCGCCTTGTCGGTAGAACGTTCGATTGCTTTAAGTAAAGCAAAAGGAAAAGGAAAATTATTAATCTTTGTTGAAAATGTTAAACAGAGTTTAGAGAAAGGTGAAATGGATAAAGCCTATAAATTATGCAAAGAACAACAAGGCAGTGTGGCTAATATTTTGACATCGGCATTGTTGCGCTACGAGGATGTGAGCAGTCAAAATCTGTCCAACGATGAAAAAGCAGCGCTTATTGGAAAAGAGATAGAAGATGCCACTACCTTAGAACTCCCTGCCATGGAGCAAAATCTTCCTATTATTGCTACAATCTCAACATTAGGAACTCTAATGGGATTATTCGGTACGGTACTGGGAATGATAAAATCTTTCGGCGCTATGGGTAGAGAAGGTGCTCCGGATTCTACCGCATTAGCCATCGGTATTTCAGAAGCTCTCTTAAATACGGCTATGGGTATTGCTACGGGAGCACTCGCTATTATTGCTTATAGCTATTTCTCAGGAAAAGTTCAGGATATTACCAATTTTGCAGACGAAGTAGGCTTTGCAATAGGACAAACTTTTACAAAAAAATCATTGGGAAAATAGATCCCTTGAAAATTTTAAAGTATAATATTTAAAAAATATAGATTATGTCTAAAGTAAAAGTCAAAAAGCAAAGTACATTTATTGATATGACAGCTATGAGTGATGTCACGGTACTTCTATTGACCTTCTTTATGCTTACGGCTACTTTCCTTCCTAAAGAACCTATTAGAATTATTGCCCCGTCGTCCGTAATGGAAATAAAAATCCCCGACGCCAATTTATTAACCATTTTAGTCAAACAAAACGGACAATGTTATATTAATTTGGATCGCCCTAATGACAGAAAGAAAGTGTTGGAATTGGTAGGAGAGGATTATAATATCAATTTTACTCCAAAACAAATTAACTCTTTTGTAAATCAACCTATGATAGGTGTGCCGATTAAATCCCTACCTCAATTTTTGGATATGCGTTTGGAAGACCAGGATGAAGTTCTAAAAGGATACGGGGTCCCATTGGATAGCGCAAACAATCAATTAAAGCAATGGATACGGTATGCCACTCAAGTTAACAAAGATTTAAAAATAGCAATCAAAGCAGACCAATCTATTCCGTACGTTAATGTAAAGAATGTTATTGAAACACTGCAAGATTTAAGACAAAATAGGTTTAGTTTAATTACAGTTTTAAAAGGTATGCCTGAAGGATTTTAATGGAAACCGGCAGGCACCATTTGTACTAAAAATATATAATTATGGCAGAAGTAAATACAGGAGGGAGTGAGCCTAAAAAAGGAAAACCCAAAAAAATTCAGCTTAGAGTTGATTTTACCCCTATGGTTGATATGAATATGTTATTAATTACTTTCTTCATGTTTTGTACCACCTTAAGCAAACCTCAGATGATGGACCTTGTAATGCCAACAAAAGACAAGGATTTAACAGAAGAAGAAAAGACAAAAGTGGATGAAGCTAATACAATAACTTTATTACTTGCAGATTCAGATATTGTTTATTACTATTTTGGAAAACCTAACTATGACGACTATACTTCTTTGGTAAAAACTGATTATTCCCCTGAAGGACTTCGTTCGGTGCTGGTTAGCCGAAATGGAAAAGCCGTTGCCAAAATGGCAGAACTCAGGTCTCTTAAACAGAAGAAAAAAATTAGCGATGAAAGTTTTATTGAGCAATCAAAAGAGATTAGAAATGCAAAAAATGGCCTTGTCGTCATCATAAAACCAACAGATGCTTCCACGTACAAGAATCTTGTAGATGTTCTAGATGAAATGCAAATATGTAGTATCGGACAGTATGCTATTGTAGATATGGCTGACGGAGACTTTTTTTTAATTGAAAACTTCCTGAAACAGGGAAGTTTATCTCAAAAACCCAAATAAATTGTAGCACCTAAAAATCGATTGAAATGGCAAAAGATATTAATTTGACTTCACAAGAATGGTGTGATATTGTATTTGAAAAGAGAAATAAGGAATATGGTGCGTATAAAATACGTAGAACTACTTCTAAAAGGCATACCACTGCCCTTATAGCTATTTTGTTAATTGCAATATTTATTGCAGTATTACCTACCTTAATCAAAAAAGTGGTGGAGGCAACGAGATCTTTTTCGGGCGGCCTTACCGAACAGACTGTTTTAACAGAATTGAATGAGATGAAAGATGAAGTAGAAGAAAATATTGCACAAAAACAGGAAGCCCCCCCTCCTCCCCCATTAAAAAGTACTATTAAGTTTACAGCACCTGTAATTACAAGTTCTGATGAAATCACCGAAGATGATGCTATGAAATCTCAGGATGAATTGAATGAAACAAAAGTGCAAATCTCTACCGCTACTATTCAAGGAACAGATGAACAAAATGGTATGGATATCCAGGATTTGGATAATAATAGAAAAATCACCCAAGAAGTTAAAGAAGACGAAGTATACAGAGTGGTTGAACAAATGCCCGAATACCCCGGCGGAATGGAAAAACTACACGCTTATATTTCCAGCCATATCCAATATCCTCAACAAGCTAAAGAAAATTTTATTCAGGGAACAACGGTTATTCAATTTGTGGTTGCTAAAGATGGATCCGTAGATAAAGTTACTGTGTATGCAAGTTCGCACCCATTTCTCGACCAGGAAGCTATTAGAGTAGTAAAATCTTTACCCAAATGGATACCGGGAAAAATTAACGGAAAAAGCGTAGCTTGTTATTATATTATTCCTATCTCCTTTAAATTACAATAAAACTGATTCATATTAAAATAAATAATATGAGAAATAAAAGTTTTAATTTTAAGTTAATATGGGGTATATTTATGTTAATCATATATTTTGGTATGGCCTATCTCCTAACACTTACAAATATGTTTAACTTTAAACCGGAATTAAGAATTATTTTTGGAATATGCTTCTTTTTGTACGGAGTATCTAGATTTTATAGATTATGGAAATTTGAAAGATAATGAATCCTAAAAAAAACTTTTTCTTATGGATTGTATGCTTAGTAATTCCCATTGCATCATGCCGTTGGAACGAAAAAGTAATAACCCGCACCGATACCCCCACCAGTGGGGAAGCGTGGATTGCTTGTGATGAAAGTTTTGAACCTGTCATTACTGAAGAGATTAATGTATTTACGGGTTTAAATGTGGAAGCCATTATTAATCCCGTATTCACTTCCGAACAGGAAGCGTTTAAACTATTAATGAATGATAGTATCCGTTTAATCATTACAGCAAGAGATATTACAGAACCTGAAAAACTACATTTGAAAGATCTGAAACGTTACCCCCGATCACAAAAAATAGCTATAGATGGAATAGCATTGATTATTAATAAAGAAAATAAAGATTCTCTATTAAGTGTTTTTGACTTACAGAAAATAATGACAGGAGAAATTCAAGATTGGAGTTTGGGTTCACTTTCTAATTCTAATAAACGCCCCATTACAATTGTATTTAGTACTCAAAATTCAAGCACTTTACGGTTTATGATAGATTCTGTTTGTATGGGAAAAAATATAGATAGCAAGGCTGTAGCGGCAACATCCAATCAAGAAGTCATCAATTATGTTGCCAAAAACCCTAATGCATTAGGAATTATTGGCGTTAATTGGATTAGCAACCCTAACGATTCTACAAAATTAAGTTTTGACAATACTATCCGTGTCTTATCTCTCAGCCGGGAAGTTCATCCGACTAAGGAAAATAGTTACAAGCCATTTCCCGCTTATCTTGCTACAGGAGATTATCCGTTGCGAAGAGATATTTATGTGATTATCTCTGATGTTCGGGGCGGGCTTCCTGCAGGTTTTGTATCTTTTCTCGCAGGAGATAGCGGACAACGTATCATTTTGAAAGCCGGCTTAGTTCCTGCAACAAGACCTACCCGACTTATTAACTTGAAAAATGATTTTTAAAACAAACAATTATTAATTTATTTTTATGAAAACAAAACTTTTTATCGTACTGTTATTTCTAATATTTACAAGTTTAAATGCTCAGAATAATATAGGAGTAGACTACTATAACGTAAAAGAGTATGAACTGGCGAAAAAATATTTTTTGCGCGAATTGCCGAATAATCCGGCTGAAGCAAATTATTATTTAGGCGAAATCGCTTTTGCAGAAGGTCGTTTGGACGAAGCAGCACAATATTATAATCAGGGACTACAATCTGCTACCGATCCTTATTGTAGAATCGGATTGGCAAAAATTGACCTCAAAACAGGCCGTAAGGTAGAAGCTACTTCTACTTTGGTTGCTATACAAAAAAAATATCCTAAAGAAATTGACATTCTTACAGCCATTGGATACGCTTACTTAGAGAATCAACTATATGACGACGTGCAGTCTCTGTTGAAAACAATGCAAAGAATTGACAACTCAAATCCTAAAATATATGTGCTGGAAGGCGATATGTTGAGAGCTGACAAAAATACTAACAAAAATATTGGTGCATCTGCAGGAAAATATGATATGGCTATCTATTTCGACCCTAATTTTGCACTGGCTTATATGAAAATGGCAGAAGTATATGAAAAATCAAGTTGGCAAATGGCGGTTGAAAAATTAAAAGAATTAATTCAGCGAAAACCGGACTATATAATAGCTTATCGTTATCTGGGGAAAATATATACCAGTAACGGATATTATCAATCGGCCCTTGATGCCTTTAAAACTTACTTTGCAGCAGGAAATTATACTTTGGATGATATCGCAAGGTATGTAACGGCCCTTTATTTTAGTAAAAATTATGACGATGCTTATAAAATGATTAAAGAAGGATTGGCCGTAGATCCGAATTATTTCGTTTTGAATAGATTACAAATGTATTTAGCCGCTAATACGCTTAATACTGATGCCGGATTGAACTATGCAACTCACTTTTTCTCTTTAAAACCAAAGCAGGCTGGAGATTATATTGCTTTGGATTATTCCATGTACGCTTTAATTTTAAAAGAAGCAAAAAAGTATGATGAAGCATTCATACAATATAAACAAGCACTGGATATGGATAGTACTTCTATTTCTATCTATAAAGATATTGCAAATATTGCCGGCTTAAAAGGCCAGAATGACTTAGCTGCAGATTATTATACCTCCTATATAAACAAAAGTGCCGATAAAGTTGATGTAAGGGATTATTTTCAGTTGGGAAGATACTACTACAGTGCAAGCACTATTCGTACAGCATCCGATACTCTTTATATGCTCAATAAAAAACAGGATCCTCTTTTTATTAAAACTATTGCGGAAAATGAACTCCAAAGAGATTCTTTACAGAATTTTAAGCAACTATTTATAGAAAAAGCAATAAAATATTATTTAATTCAGGCAGACAAGGTTTTTGATAAAGTTATTGAATTGGCTCCGGATGGCTATACAGGCTACTTATGGAAAGCAAGAACCAATTCGTTAATAGATGCAGACTCCGAAATGGGTTTAGCAAAACCTTTTTATGAAAAAACTATTGAGATATTATCAAATGGCTATGATGTAACCGCCCCAGGAGTGAAAAATATGCTTATTGAGGCTTATAGTTACCTGGGTTACTTTTATTATATAAAAAATGATAGCCCTAATACTATCTTGTTTTGGAATAAAGTATTAGAATTAGATCCGCAAAATGCCAATGCAAACGCCGTATTAAAAGAGATCAAATAGGCTGTACGCTATTGCGTTTTTGTTTTTATTAAAAAATTAAAAATCTCCGACAATATTGAATTAGTTGCTCCTAAAAAAACATAATAAATCCGTCTATTTTTTCACAAATTGCATTGTTGAATTGCTTTGATTTTCAATGAATCGTATTAGATAAAGCCCTGAAACAAATGATGACACATTAATTTCAGTTTTTACATCATTAATATCTACTGCTTTAGCCAATGTTCCATAACTATTGTAAATTTCAATACGAAAGATTTTGTACGCCGCGTCATTGCAGAAATGATCAATTTTCAACACGTCGCTAACAGGATTAGGATAAATATTAAAGCGAGGAAGTTCTATAAAGTCATTAATACCTACCTTTTCCTTAAAGTTGGCCGTATAAGCCATATCATCAGTGGCAGTGAAATTATAGGTATTTTCAGTGGAAACGATTGTCCCTTCTTTCGTCCAATTCTCAAATTTACCTATTTCTGTAGGAACAGCTGTTAATGTAACATTTTGCCCGGATTGATACGTACCTCCCCCTAAAACCGTTCCATATTTTTCATCATTTGATAAAACAGTGATAAGATAAGTCTTGATGGTAAACGATGCTATAATGGTATGATTACTCATCACATTAGTAAAATTATACTTTCCGGATTGTACTGCTCCTGCATTGTTTGTGCCGTTAATCAAGACTTGTGCAATTTTGTAATTATTGTCTGGGGTTATGATGTATTCTTGGCTTCCGCCTTGATTTACCGTAGTGATTCCGCTTGGGGTTAGTAAGATTTTTTACTTCCCCTGTTGAATAACAATTCGATATATTGCTTTGAACACAAATTGCTACAATTCCGCCGGCAAAAGCAGTAGCAGAAACACTTGAAAAATAACTTATTGCTTAACTTTTATTTTTTTGAGCAGACCACAACAGGAAGATTTCGTTTATAATGCGATTGATGGTATCGTTTGATAAGCGAATGGGATTTTAAGGTTTTTTCACCCGAAAAATAACGGGCAAACAATTCATCTGCTTCAAAATAATTCGCAACCCCTAACTGCTCACAATCGTTGGAACTAATCCCAAGCCCATCAACAGGTACCGCATTGATACACATTTGCAAAGCTTGCTTTTGGTTTTCATCACACTCTGAAAGCAAGTATTCCGCAAGTGCATACACTTCCGTTTTCCAAAGATATAAAATCGGTGCATAGTCGCCGACATCGCCGTGCAAAGTCCAAAACCCAGTGAGATACTCAGTAAGGTTATCCGTAGATATCACTATTCCACGATATAGTTGTGCTAAGTCGTATAGCAGCATCATACGCATTCGCGCTTTCATGTTGCCTTGACGTAATTTCGATAGAAAAGAATTTTCCAAATCAATCAGGTTTTTCCTATTCTCCAAGTAGGTTGCCGTAATGTCAAGATATTCAAATTTATGACAAAAGGTTGCGCCAACCATGCGCGAACGTTCAATCTCATCAGGTTGGTTGGTTTCAATGGTAATGGATCGGCCTATGAGAGGAATGTTACATGTTTCACAAACCGGTTTTAGCAATGCAGCACACAAGGCACTGTCAATTCCACCTGAAATTCCTAATACTAACGATTGAAGCCTGTTTTTTCGGATATAATGGGTAGCATGTTTTCGAATATTCTCGGCAAAATGTCTGCAATCTTCCGTTTTTTTTTGAATAGGTAAATAACGTTGAATCCGTATCGCTTTCATGGGATTATTTTGGTTAATATAATGATTATTTTTGGTTTAAGCAAGCAAAGTAATAAAAAATACATTACTTTTGTCGCAACTCTTGAAAGATTTTTCAAAAAGTTTTAACGGACTTCGGCTTTTTGAAAAATTAAAATGTTAAAAATGAATTATTCGGACTCCCCTTAAGTATAAATCTTATTTTTATGAAAAAATTTGCTATCTTTTTAATCAGTGCAACGCTGCTCATAAGCAGTGTAAATCTTTACGCCCAAAACCCCAGCTGTAAATGGAATGGCACGCCCCCCCGATTCGGCAATTTGCTGAATAATACCAACAATATTATTAACGAAGAAGAAGGCTGTCTATTCCGGTTTGAACTAAAATCTCCCAATGGTCTTGGGTGGTATCCAATGAGTAGTATAGCAATTACAGTTGATGGCGTTGATTATGGTTCTGTTACTTTGCCATGGTTGGGACCGCCTTATGCAGAAGAAATAAGATTTCTTCCATCAGGCAAGGTGGAATTCACATGGATAGGTCCCTACGCTCCTGTTATGAACTGTTTCAAAATCTATAACCATGAAAACGAAATGATTTACGAAAGTCCTTTAGGGCTTGATGAAGGATTATTTTTTACCTATCAGAATGAATGTCCCGAATGCCTGCCATTAACAAACTTTGAGGGAATATATATTTCTGAACTCAAACAGGTAAATCTTAGTTGGACAGTGCCCGAAAGTGAAAATGTAACAGGTTTTGATGTTTTTAGAAATGACTCTCTAATAGAGCATGTTTCCAAAACAACAAACTTTTACTCCGATAACACTTCCTATTTGGAAGATGGAGATTATAAATATTGTGTAGTTCCTGTTTATCCCTATTCATGTACGTTTGAAAAGAAATGTTTTGAAACATATATCTCAGTTGGGATAAAGAGTTACTCTTCTGTCTTACGTCTTTATCCAAATCCGGCAAGTAATGAGTTAAGAGTGAAGAGTGAAGAGTTAAGAGATGGAGTTATTGAAATTTTGGATGTTTATGGTAGAAAGGTATGGGCTAAATTAGCGAAGCCTGACGGGGTGGTTATAAATATCTCCTCACTCAGTTCCGGAATCTATTTTGTTAAATTAACAAACGAGCAAAATACTTATATTCAACGTTTTATTAAATATTAAAAATCAAAATCAGTATTAACCAAAATTTTATGTAACATGAAAAAAATCTATCTTTTCGTAATTCTACTCAGCGTGGGAATTACACAAATTTGCGCACAATCACAATGTTTTAATTGTGATACAGCCACAAAAGCCTTTACCATAGGCACAAATACCATGGCAACCGGTAATAATTCATTTGCGGGTGGTATCTTATCAAACACATCAACCGACAACAGTTTTGTTTTCGGAAATCAATCAATAGTAGATGGACTAAGAGGTATCGCACTTGGTAATCGAGCCAGAGTATTTCAGCCCGATGGAATTGCCATTGGTAATACTGTTACTTCCAATGCTGCGAACAGTTACCTTTTTGGTCAGTATCTCTACAGTGATGCTGATAATTCCATTACCATCGGCATGGGGAGTTCGCGTACGCAACTTTTGAGCAACGGCAAACCCGGCAGCATTATGTTTGGGGTTACCAAAAATCCGTCGTTAACCATTGTAAAACCAGCCATTAGTGCA
>Ga0209628_10000093_pt1 | contig 46794 bp, 41 predicted proteins | sample TergutCu122P4_FD_187285 | JGI IMG/M metagenome (GOLD analysis project Ga0209628, IMG submission 187285) | Cubitermes ugandensis P4 segment gut microbial communities from Kakamega Forest, Kenya - Cu122 P4 (SPAdes) (version 2) | ecosystem: Host-associated > Arthropoda: Insects > Digestive system... | reverse complement strand
GTTTAAGTTGTTCGGTATCGGGGAATTTGATTTCGTTGCGTATTCGTTTGACAAAGGCTATGGTAATAGTTTTGTCGTATATTTCTTCGTCGAAGTTAAAGATATGAACTTCAACGGTTAGCGGACTGTTTTCAATGGTCGGACGAAAACCGATATTCCCCATTCCTTCAAACCGTTGTCCGTCAATTAGGACGTAGCAAGCATAAACACCGTTAGCGGCAATGAGTTTATACCGGTCGGGCAAGGAAATATTTGCTGTCGGGAAACCCAATTCTCGTCCTAATCTGTTGCCGTGAACGACCGTTCCTGTGATGCTGTAGCAGTATCCCAAATATTTGTTGGCAATCTCTATTTCACCTTTTTTAAGCGCCTCGCGTATCTTTGTTGAACTTATAACCTCTCCATCGCAACAGACCTCACCCACTTCTACGACAGAAAAACCATATTTTTCACCCAAACGATCCATCTCTTGATAATCTCCACTGCGCGATTTTCCGAAGTGATGGTCGTAGCCGATGACCAAAGTTCCAATATGTAATTTGCCAATCAAATACTCTTTGACGAAATCTTCCGGCGATAAAGCAGCAAAATCGGACGTAAAATTTAAAATAAGCAGATAGTCAATGCCACTCAACGCAATATGTTCTATCTTTTTTTCGAGAACATTGATAAATTTTATGTCTTCTCTGTTGTTATTCAACACAATGCGCGGATGTGGTTCAAAGGTGATGGCGACGGTTTTCTGATTAGGAACCGTTGTCAAGTTTTTCATCTGTCGAAAAATTTCCTGATGTCCGCAATGTACTCCGTCGAAAATGCCGACTGTAACAATCGGCTTTTCTAAGGGTGGCATTTGTTCGATATTATAGAAAACTTGCATTGGTAAATTCTGTTGGGTTTTGTCCGTTCAGATTAATTGATTGTCAACAAGATGTTTTGCTATTTGTACGGCGTTGGTAGCGGCGCCTTTGCGTAGATTGTCCGATACTATCCACAGGTTCAATGACTTGGGTTGTGATTCGTCTCGACGAATACGCCCGACGAAAACTTCGTTTTTTCCTTGTGCATGAAGAGGCATTGGGTAAACGTTACTTTTCGGCTCGTCTTGCAGTACAACGCCCGAAGTTTGCCGGAGAATATTTCTAACTTCCTCTACATCAAATTCTTCTAAAAATTCAATATTTACTGATTCGCAATGTCCGACCATCACGGGAACGCGGACAACGGTTGCGGTGATGGCAATGGAAGGCGTTTGTAGAATTTTTCGGGTTTCGTTTATCAATTTTATCTCTTCTTCGGTGTATCCGTTATCCAAAAACTTTCCTGCATGTGGAAGAATGTTGAGGTCAATAGGATGTGGATAAAATTTTTCGGATGGTTTTTCTTCCCGCTCGTCCATGAGTTGTGAAACGCCTTTTAAACCGCTTCCTGAAACTGATTGATATGTTGAAATGACCAACCTCTTGATACCGTATTTCTTATGTAATGGCGCTAAAGCCATCACTAATTGTATGGTGGAACAGTTTGGGTTGGCAATGAGTTTGTCGGATTTTGTTAAAATATTGGCATTTATTTCGGGGACAATGAGTGGCACAGTCGTTTCCATGCGCCATGCAGAAGAGTTGTCAATAACGGTTGTTCCGGTAGCGACAAAAAGCGAAGCATATTGCCTTGAAAGTGCAGAGTTTATCGCAAAAATGGCAATATCGGGTTGTTGACGGATGGCATCTTCAGGCAAACAGAGTGTTAAAGATTTTCCTTGAAAATCAATCGTTTTTCCTGCGGAGTTTTCCGATGCTGCCACAATGATTTCAATATTTGGAACTTCTAAAAAATCGGGCAATACCGCTAAAATTTCTCTTCCTACCAATCCTGTGGCTCCTATGATGGCTATTTTCATATCAAGGATTTAATTATTTGCTATTACGTTTTCGATTTCCTGTGTAAAATTTTCCGGTGATTCAATATGCCAAAGAAAATATGATTCTTTTGCCAACTCCCAAATATTGTATTTATCAAATAGGGCAATGATTTCTTTCCCCGATAAATTTTTCTTGTTTCGATAATATTCAATTACAAAAATTAAAAATTCGTTTTCCCTGCTCATGATTGTTCCTCCGGAAATTCAATTATTTGCTCTTTTACCTCTGTTAAAAATATTTGTGCCAATGTTTTAGAACTTAAATGCCAAAGTCCTGTATTGGGATTTTGTAGTTTGTCAAATAAATTTGATTTGTAAAATTCTTTTATCGCAATTTCTTCTCGGTTATTGTAAAATTCTTTTACCTCAGCAATTATTTGTGGAATAATGCAAACGCCTAAAAGAGCCGATATTTGATTTTTGTCTTTCATTTTAAAATTCCCACATTATACGATTTGACAAACTTTAATCTATTCAATGTCTTTTGATTGCAAAATACGACTTGATTATACAACTTTTTTACTTTGAACCTTTTTACGGCGCCTTCTTTATCTAATTGACCTGTTTCGTATAAAATTATCGTCCCAAAAACATCGTCGTTGGCTACCGGACCAATTATCAAATCATATTTTTCCCTTAAAGCAATTCCTTTTCTTCGGTCAACAACAAAATCTAACCATTTTTCATTAGGCGCATCAAATTTAAAAATAGAAAACGCATTATAATCTTCATTAAACTCATAACAATTTACAATCGGAAATAGATTTGATTTTCTTCTTTCACAAACTTTTATGGCAAAATCTTTTGCCTGATTTTCGTTTTCGGTTGTATAAAAACCTTCACCAAAATCAAGGGTTTTAAAACGATTTATTATTATCGGTTTTTCTATTGCAATATTTGTGCCATGATATAATTTCATAATCACCCTCCATTTCTATAGTAAATTCTATTTCCTTTTTAGCCACGTTTTAAAGAAAACCCTCCACGACAACAGCATAAAAACAGGTTCCAATAGCGGTTGTAAGATTAATAATCCTTTTTCGTTGAAACGTTTCATGGTTTTTTTTGTTATAATAAGTTGTGAAATCATTCGCAGCGTAAATATGCCGATGATGACGTAATATAGTATGCTCAATGGTAGCAGACAAAGTGCTCCGATGAAAGAGAGATAGCATATAAAACGGGTGAAAGGGAAAAACGTAAGCATAAAACGATGTCTTTTCTTATAGTGTTTTTGGGAAAGTCGGGCGATTTTTTTTAGGTATATCCAGCGACTAAATGTCATTTTCGATTGAATACGTACAAGAGCAGCAGGATTTAAGGCAACCGTACTATTCTTTTTAGTGGCATTTTTATTGACAAAAAGGGTGTCTTCTCCGTAAGGAACGGCATAATGGCTTACATATCCGTTTGCTTTGTTGAAAAGTTCCCATGAAAACGCCAAATTGTTCCCTGTTCCGGTGTATGGCATCCCGCAACGGGCTAATGACAAGAATGTCAATGAGGTATTAACTGTATCCAAGCGATAAAATCTGTTGGAAGAAGTAGAAAGACCCGCATAGCCTAATATCAACTGTTTTTTATGGTTCATCTGTGAGACCATTGCTTGTATCCAGTAAGGACTGTCGGGTTGACAGTCTGTATTGGTAAATAATAGAACGTCTTTATTTGATTCTTTCACTCCTAAGGCAAGAAGAAACTTTTTTCTTGAATGGAATGTTCTCACATCGGGTAAATCCACCATTTTAAGATGGGGATACTGTTCATGCAAAGACTTTAATAAATAAAATGATGATGTTTCTTGAAGGGAACTGTTCACTACAACTACTTCAAAATCAGGATATACTTGCTCAAGAACGGATGTTAAATTCCTTTTAAGTTTTGAATAATCGTTTTCTGCGATAATAATTATTGAAACAGAAGGTAAATCTGTATTGACAAAAATCGGATGTTTCTTCAGATTAAAAAATGCAACCCTTCCAAAAACAATCCAATAATACAAAATTTGAAGAAATGTTGCCGCTACAAACGTTAATAAAATACTTTGTATTACAATTCCCGGTATAATAAAATCCTGTATAATAATATCTTGCTGTATCCACCAATCCATCATGACAATGCAATAAAAAATTTTTGCAAAGATATATCAGAAAAGTTATAAATATAGCCGTATCTTTGCCAAGTTTTCAACAATTAGACGGAGTTCGTACTATTTGACATTTTTTTATGCGTTTTGAACTGAAACAGACAGATTTAACAAGTCATGCTCGCGTTGGTGAGATAACGACTGATCACGGTGTTATTCCAACGCCCGTATTTATGCCCGTAGGAACGGTAGGAACTGTTAAAGCAGTTCATTTTCATGATGTTAAAGATGACATTAAAGCAAAAGTCATTTTAGGGAATACCTATCATTTATATTTACGTCCGGGATTGGATATATTGAAATCTGCCGGAGGAATACATCGTTTTAACGGATGGAATCGTCCTATTTTGACCGATAGCGGTGGTTATCAAGTTTATTCGTTGTCGAAAAAGAGGAAGATGAAAGAAGAAGGGGTTACCTTTCAATCCCATATTGATGGTTCGCGTCATCTGTTTACACCTGAAAATGTAATAGACACTCAGCGCGTTATCGGCGGTGATATTATCATGGCTTTCGACGAATGTACCCCTTTTCCTTGCGAATACGAATATGCCAAAAAATCTATGGAAATGACCCATCGCTGGCTACAACGATGTATTATCCGGTTTCGAGAAACAGAGCCTTGTTATGATTACAGTCAAGCGTTGTTTCCTATTGTACAGGGAAGTGTATTTGCTGATTTAAGAATGATGTCTGCAGAATTTGCAGCATCCTGTAATGCAGAAGGAAACGCTATTGGAGGACTTTCGGTTGGTGAACCTCACGAAACAATGTATGAGATGACCGAGTTGGTTTGCACAATTTTACCTCAAGATAAGCCGCGCTATTTGATGGGGGTAGGAACGCCTGTTAATATTTTGGAAAGCATTGCGTTGGGTGTTGATATGTTCGACTGTGTCATGCCAACTCGAAACGGAAGAAATGGGATGTTATTTACTCGAAACGGAATCATTAACATAAAAAACAAAAAATGGGAGAACGACTTTGCACCCATAGAAGAAAACGGAACTTCCATAGTAGACATGCAATATACAAAAGCTTATTTGAGACATCTGTTTGTTGCTCAGGAAATGCTTGGGGCAATGATTGCAAGTCAGCATAACCTTGCATTTTATTTGTGGTTGGTGGACGAAGCCCGCAATAAAATTCTGGAAGGAAAGTTTACTTCCTGGAAAAACCAAATGGTAAAAATTTTAAATCAACGATTGTAAGGATAAAAAAGATATGAACTTTCCGTCAATTATAGACAGATATATTTTCCGTAAGTTTGTGGGGACATTTTTGTTCTCTACGGTAGCACTGTTGGTTATCATCATCGTTTTTGACCTTTCAGAAAGGATTGACGACTTTTTAAGTCGCGGCGCACCAACCGAAGCCATTATCTTTGACTACTATTTCAACTTTGTTCCTTACTTTTTCAACCTTTTCAGTTACCTGTTTATTTTCATTGCGGTTATTTTTTTTACGTCACGTTTGGCTTCCCGTACCGAAATCATTGCTATTTTAAACGGAGGCGTCAGTTTTTGGCGTTTTATGACGCCTTATATCTGTACTGCACTTTTACTGGGATTTATTTCTTTATTGTTGGCGAATTTTATCATACCGCATACCAACAGTAAAATGCGCGAGTTTGAAAAACTCTATTATCGCAAACCGTACCAAAACAGAAACATCAATATTCACATGCAGGTAAGTCCGGGAACGTTTGTATATGTAGAAAGTTTTAACGTATCCAATCAGACAGGCAATAAATTTGCATTGGAAAAATTTGAGAATGACCAAACATCATATAAATTAACATCTCCCAGAATCGAATGGCGTGATTCGACCCAACAATGGTATCTTTATGAATATCTTGTGCGTACTTTCGACGGCGAGAAAGAGTCATTTTTCAAAGGGTATCATTTAGATACAATATTTGAATTTAAAGCGAATGAGTTTTGTATTGATACTGAGGATAAAAAAATAATGGATTATTGGGAACTGAACCGCTTCATTGACAAGGAACTACTGAAAGGACTTTCCAATGCCGCACCGTACCTTATTGAAAAATATCAGCGGATGATGTTTCCTTTGGTATCAGTTATCCTCACATTAATCGGGGTTTCCTTATCGAGTCGTAAAGTACGCGGAGGCACCGGTATTAATTTGGTTATCGGAATTGCGCTTACTTTCCTCTATATCATGCTGATGCAATTTTCTTCCATGTTTTCTATCATTGGAGGTTTGTCTCCTTTTTGGAGTGTAATGCTCCCTAATATTCTTTATATGCTTATTGCTGCCTTTTTGATGATGCGGGCAACGAAATAAGACACTATCTATTCCATCCCATAAACATATTTATTCATAAGTTTATCAAAACGTTTTAAGAAAGTGGTTTTTTTAAAGAGAATAATAAAAAGACATCATTCACCATTGTAAAAATCTGATCTGCGTTCCCGCGTACGGTTCACTGCCTGTTCTAATTTCCATTCTTTTATTTGGCGTTCATTTCCTGAGATGAGGATTTCGGGAACTTTCCATCCGTTGTAGTCAAATGGACGTGTATATACGGGCGGACTTACCAATCCGTCTTGAAAAGAGTCGGACAATGCCGACATTTCGTCGTTTAAAACGCCCGGGATTAGTCGCACGATGCTGTCGGCAATAACCGCCGCCGCCAACTCTCCACCCGTCAAAACGTAATTTCCGATTGAAATTTCTTTGGTGATAAAATGTTCGCGAATACGTTCGTCAATGCCTTTATAGTGTCCGCAGAGAATAATCAGGTTTTTATACGAACTCATTTGATTGCAAAGCGGTTGAGTAAGAAGTTCGCCATCGGGAGCGGTATATATGATTTCGTCGTAATGGCGCTCTTTTTTCAATGTGGTGATACAGTCGGCTATCGGCTGAATCATCATCACCATACCGCCGCCGCCGCTGTAGGCGTAGTCATCAACACGTTTATGTTTGTCGGTAGAATAATGGCGGATGTCGTGAAAGTGAAATTCCACCAATCCTTTTTCACAGGCACGTTTTAAAATGCTGTAATCGAGGGTCGCCGATACTACTTCGGGGAAAAGGGTTAAAATATCTATTCGCACATCTTATTCTATCACCTTCAGTTTATCTCCTGTTTCTCTGATAATTGTTCTGTAGAAATCGTCGCTGAAACGGATGTGTTCCACTTTTGGGGTGTAATATTTATAACCTGCAGGAACGGGACGGGGTGTTTTTTTGTTGCCGTCCATATATTTTACAAACAGATAGTGATAGAAATCGTTCCATTCTTTTACCAATGTATTTGCTGTATTAATCGAATAGTTGGTTAAAATTTCTACTGCTGCTCTGGGTTCTCGGGCAAAATATGCTTGTGCTTCTTTATCCATTTTTTGGACTTCTTTAATAAACCGTCTTTCATATTCGGCTTGTTTTTCTGCAATTTCGGGGTGGATGATGTTGTAGCGTGTGTAGGCGAAGTTTGTCACCTGATTGAACACCCAAAAGCCGGCTGTTTCCGACCATGTCATCATGTTTCCGTTTCCTACGGCATAACATTCGGGCACATTGACCATGCAGGTGTACATGGGCGCATAAACGGTGCTGGAAGCGTCGTCAACGCCAAACCAAATTATCCCGCCGAGGTTGTTCGGAATCCAAGAACGTGATTGTGTTACAAAGGAGAAACCGGTTTGCTGCGTTGCCGTAACGCGTTCGTGGATGTAATTTCCACCGTCAACCGACCATGTCATTGGTCTCCAGCGGTATGGACATTCAAAAGGACCGGCTCCAACATCTTTTGCCATATCCAATGGCGTTCCTTCCAAATGGTCGCGCATGAAGAAGAACATCGCTTCCAAGTCAATTTTTTTACTTGGTTGCACCCACAACGGCATTCTGTTGCTGGGGAAATTTTCCGGTTTCAATGGCTGTCCTTCAACGGCGGGAACGGGGTATTTAATATGTCCCTTTGCGTAATCAAAATATTTATCCATTCCGTCAACGATTTTGTTGAACATCGCCCAAACGCGCATTTCGCAGAAACGGGCAGCGCCGAAATCCATCGGAGCATAAACATCGGAAAAAGAAAATTTTTCATCCGGACCTTCGTACAACTTTGCTTCTCTTGCGAAACTGACAACATCGTGAGCATAAACGGTAGTAATTTCTTTGTTATAGATTTTAGCAATATCTTTTGACGAGAGTGCATCTTTACTTTTCATCGGGAAGGTGGTGATGCGGGCATGGTTGGCGTGTGCCGAAACAAGTCCGTCGGGAATCAGACGGGCTACCCAAACGGCGCCTTTATACGCGTTGTAGGTATTTCCTTTTTTATCGGTTACCATTTTGGTGCCTTTTCCGATTAAGTCCATAATCCATACTTCGTTTGGGTCGGCGATAGAAAAAGATTCTCCGGTGCTGGCGTAGCCGTGTTCTTCCAACAGTTTGCAGAAGATAAAGATGGCTTCGCGGGCGGTTTTGGCACGTTGTAAGGTTACATAAATTAAACTACCGTAGTCTATAAGTCCGGTGCTGTCTCTAAGTTCTTCACGTCCTGTGTAGGTGGTTTCTCCGATGGCTAATTGATATTCGTTCATGTTGCCGACAACGTTATAAGTTTGGCGTACTTGCGGAATTTTACCTAGAAATTTTCCAGTATCCCATTCGTAAATATCCAACATGGCTCCTTCGGGATAGGTTTGAGCGGGCCAATGATACAACTCTCCGTATAAAACGTGTGAATCGGCGGAGTAACTAATCATGGTTGACCCATCGGCGGATGCGCCTTTGGTAATTAAAAAATTGGTACAAGCATCGGCTTGTTTCCAGCCTGCAAACATCATAAACAGGCACATAACAGCAATGGTAAAATGATTTTTCGACATAAGTAAAAAATTTTTATTGAAACATTAATATTTATAACTCTATGATTACATTTCCGATTTTAATCAGTTTCCTCCCAGAATCACCAACGCTCCCTGATATTTATACTCTTTTCTTGTTGATTTGGCTTTCAGGATGTAGTAATATGTTCCGTTTGGACAGCCGCCTCCATCCCATCCGTCGTCGGGAAAGTCTTTGGTTTCATACACTTTGCGACCTGTACGGTCTTGGATTATAAGGGTATGGCTCACAAAGACGTCTCTTATTTTTTGGTCGCCGTTGAAACTTATTTTAAAACGATTGTTGCCGGGGGTAACTAAGTTTTTTACTTCAGGTAAGGCAATTTCTACTTTTATTGGTACAATGATGATGGTATCGCAACGATGTGTTTGTCCTGTCGCTGTTAACCATATTTCATAATCGCCTTCTTCAAGAAAAACATGTTCGATGGTATTTTGATTTCTCCATTCTTCTTTGTGTTTCTCCCAAAGATTGATAGTATCGGTATTGATTTTACTGGCATCGGTATAATACAATTCCCACTTCCACGACATTGCAAAGTCGTCTTTACCCTGTTTCGATGCCATATCCTTTGCTTCAAAACGTATCGGTTTTTCTATTACAATGACTTCGGGTTCCCATGATAATTCAATGTTCGGTGCAGGATTGGTTTCAATCATCAACATTGTGTCGTGCCGACAACCGTTTCCGTCAATAATAGTAAGACCTAATTCGCCGCCGAGCAATTGTCCTATTTTATATGGTTCCGGTGAAAAAATGGGGCTTTCTTCGCTCCAGATGTATTTGTAAGGCGGTGTGCCGTCATATACTGTTACTTCGGCTTGTCCTTTGTTTTGATACGAACAACCCCATACGGTTTGTTTTAAATCCATAGTAATTTTACCCGAATGAACATTAATATCAAGTGTATCGTTACAAACGGATTCTATAATTTCATCTTCTTTGGTTTTAAAATAGCAGGAATCGTTAATGAAACGAAAACTCCCTTGTCCCATTTTACGTCCGGTTAACGATATTTCAAATAAAAGAGCAGTTTCTTTCGGATCTTTAACATAAAAATTAAAGGGAGTGGTTAAGGTATCCAGTATAATACACTGACCGGCATAAGGATATGAAATAATAAAGTTTTCAAGAGAGGCATGTTTTGTTGTAATCTCTTTTATTTCCATCAAATCGGCATCGTATTCAAACATTAGTCTGTAATGGGAAACTTTCACTCTATGAATGCTGTCTATGTCGTACATGGCAATCTTTACTATGCCCTTTGTTCCGTCGCAAATGCTGTCCACCTGCGAAAATTTTGCAGTTATTAACGATTGGGAAAAAACATTTCCAAAATAGAATATACTGATAATCAGTAAGATGTATTTTAATATCTGTTTCATTTATTTTATATTTTTAACGGCTGCTAATATACGCAAAATTTGGTTATGATTTTTTTAATCGATAATTTCACCAAACAAAAATAAAACAGTAGTTCTACTTTTTGCTTATAATTCAATTGCTTTTTTCATTAAAGTTAACTTGATGTTTTTAATTGCAATAAATAATGTGAGACCTTTGCAAGGCAAATAGAGTTATAAACATTTGGTTGTTAATAACTTAATTGTATTTTGTATGATTATTTTATGTATCTTTGCATTTTGTTTCATATAAAAGATAATCAAATGGGCTTTGTAGATTGTTAACTTGATAGACGTATTAGGAAGAATACATTTTTCAAACATATTAATACGTTAATTGATTGGAAAGAGATAGAGAAAGAGATAGTTAAAGTATATTAGCGCGGACATTCGGTAGATGGTCGTCCTATGTATAGTGGTTTATTGCTATTTAAGATGCTGTTACTTGGGATATGGTACGATTTGAGTGACAAAAAGGTAGAGGAATCGGTAAATGAGAAACTGTCAATGATGCGTTTTTGTGATTTAAAAATAGAGGACAACGTGCCTGATCACTGTGTATTAAGTCGTTTTCGCACCGAGTTAACGGAAAAGAAATCCTTTTATCGCTTGTTGAAGGAAATCAATCGTCAACTTGTTACCCATAAGGTCATTGTGCGCAATGGAGTGGGTATTGTAGATGCCACATTAACCGATACACCACGCTGTCCAAAGGGAAAGACGGAATACGAATTAGCCGAAGACCACAGGGAAGACCAACGTCTCGCAGAAGCGTGTGAAAAGGAAGAATTTCCAATGAAATTTTTGAAGAAACAACAGCCAAGCGTTGACAATGAAGCCCATTATTTGAAAAAAAGGGGGGAAACTCCATTTTGGATATAAAAGGCATGTACTTACCGATGAAAACGGTATCCAATTGAGCGTTCACAACACTACCGCCAACCAACACGACAGCTTCTGAAAAAAGGAAAAACTACAAAAAAACCAATCGAAAAGTAAAAATTTGATTGTCAAAAACGAAAAGAAAAGAAAAAATCAAAGAAAAATAAAACTAATTGGATTCTGCAAAGGTTTTCAAAATATGCGTTTACCCTATATTGCTTTACTGAAATTACTTCATCGCCTTCGCCGTATAGGATTCTTCGCAGGAAATCAAATCATCGGGCGTTCCTGCAAACAGTAATTTTCCGCCTTCGTGTCCGCCTTCCGGACCGAGGTCAATAACCCAGTCTGCCGATTTTATTACCTCAATATTATGTTCGATGACAATGACGGAATGACCTTTGTCTATCAATGCGTTGAGCGAATGAAGCAGTTTATTGATGTCGTGAAAATGGAGTCCGGTTGTCGGCTCGTCGAAAAGGAACAAAGTAGGGCTGTGGTTGGCTTTAGACAGGAAATAAGAGAGTTTAACCCGTTGCGCTTCGCCTCCGGACAGGGTGGTGGTGGACTGTCCAAGTTTCAGGTATCCCAATCCGGTATTTTGGAGGGCGTGCAATTTTTCCAAGATGTTTTTTACATGGTTGTTTTTCGATGTATCCTGTTCAAAGAAGGCAATCACTTCGTCTATGGTTTTTTCCATCAACTCCGAGACATTGACGCCAAGATATTTAATATCCATAACCTCCTGCTTAAAACGTTTCCCTTTGCACTCCTGACATTCCAACCAAACATCTGCCATAAACTGCATCTCAATTTTTATTTTACCTTCCCCTTCGCACACTTCGCAACGTCCGCCCGGTACGTTAAAAGAGAAAAAACCCGGTTTATAACCCCGCGTTTTGGATAGCGGCTGAGCGGCATAGAGGTTGCGAATGTCGTCGTAAGCGCCGATATAAGTGGCAGGATTGGAACGGCTGGAACGTCCAATGGGATTTTGGTCAACCAATTCCACATTGCTGATGCGCGTTGTGCTGCCTTCGATGTTACGGTGCATTCCGGTACGTTCGCTGCACGAGTCTAGCATCTTTTTTAATGCCGGATACAAAATCTGTTTTACCAAAGTCGTTTTCCCTGAGCCGGATACGCCGCTGACAACTGTTAAGTTGTTGAGTGGGAAGGTAACGTCAATGTTTTTAAGATTGTGTTCCTGCGCGCCGACGATTTTGATGTAATCGTTCCATTTTCGTCGAACCGAAGGCAAAGGGATGGTCATCGTCCCGTTAAGATATTGGGCTGTAAGGCTTTTTTTTGTTTTCAACAAGTCGGGCAGCATTCCCGAAAAAACGACTTCACCGCCGAGATAGCCCGCCAACGGTCCGATGTCAATAATCTGGTCGGCGGTGCGGATGATTTCTTCATCATGTTCTACTACCACAACGGTATTTCCCAAGTCGCGCAACTTTTTCAGCAGTTGAATAAGCCGTTGCGTGTCGCGGGAATGTAAACCCACGCTGGGCTCATCCAATACATAAATCGAACCGACTAAATTGCTCCCTAACGAAGTCGCCAACTGAATACGTTGCGATTCTCCTCCCGACAAAGTGTTCGACAAACGGTTGAGTGTTAAATATCCCAAGCCGATGTCGTATAAAAAACCCAATCGTTTGGTTATTTCAACCATCAGACGTTCCGAAACTTGGCGTTCATATTCGTTAAGTGTTAACGTTTGAAACGTATGATACAGTTTGTCTATCGGCATGGAAACCATTTCACTGATGGTCATTCCTGCTATTTTTACATAATTGGCTTCTTTGCGCAATCGGTTTCCTCTGCAGTCGGGACAGGTAGTTTTGCCTTGATAGCGTGCCTGCATGATGCGGTATTGGATTTTAAAGGTGTTTTCTTCTACCATTTTAAAAAAATCGTCAATCCCTTCAAGACCGGAAGCGCCTTTCCATAACAGTTGTTTGTGTTCTTCTGTCAGTTCAAAATAGGGACGATGTATCGGAAAACCATGTATCGCCGCACGTTTGACAAAAGCATCGCGCCACAATCCCATTTTATCGCCTTTCCATGGCGCTACAGCGCCTTCATAAACCGACAATGTTTTATCCGGAATCACTAAATCTTCGTCTATGCCGATAACCGAACCAAAACCTTCGCATCTTTTGCAGGCGCCATAAGGATTGTTAAATGAAAAAAGATATTCCGTAGGCTCTTCAAAGACAATGCCATCGGCTTCAAAACGGTTGGAAAAAGTATGTCTTTTAAATACATCCGGTTTGGTTTCAATATCAACAATACAACTTCCTTTTCCTTCGTAAAAAGCGCTTTGAACGGAATCGGAACAGCGCGAAATGGTGTCATTGTCCCTTTTAAGCAACAGGCGGTCAATAACGATGTGAATCTGATTTTTTTCGGTAATATGGGAAAAATCTTGTGGGATGTCAATTCTTATTTGCTGATTGTCAATCATTAACCGTGAAAATCCTTGTTGCAATAATAGTTGAAAATGTTCACCGGCTGGACGGTTATTCAGCGTAATAGGAGCCAGAATAAGCGCTCTCATATTGTCGGGAAATGAAAAAATAAAATCAACGACACTGCTTACAGAATCGTACTTGACTAATGCCCCAGAAACAGGCGAATAGGTCTTTCCGATGCGGGCAAAAAGCAATTTCAGGTATTCGTAAATCTCTGTTGAAGTGCCTACGGTGCTTCGCGGATTGCGGGTGTTGACGTGTTGTTCAATGGCAACGGTCGGTGAAATACCGGTAATAGATTCCACTTCGGGTTTGTTGATGCGTCCCAAAAACTGACGCGCATAAGCGCTCAGACTTTCAACATAACGCCGTTGCCCTTCGGCGTACAACGTGTCGAATGCCAAAGTGGACTTTCCCGAACCGCTCAATCCGGTGATGACTACCAATTTATTGCGTTCAATCTCAACGTCAATGTGTTTGAGGTTGTTTTGATGAGCGCCTTTGATGATGATGTTACGCTTTGAAAATTTTTGTTTTTTGGGTGAAGGTGTTTTATTCGTTGCCATTGGAGTGTTCTCTGATTGATTTTGTGAGTGTTTGATACAGTTCTTGGAAATCGGGACGATTTCCAAGTAAATCTAAGTGTCGCTGAATAGTTTCAAAATCATTTCTTACGGCTGGACCTGTTTGTAACAACATCGGATTGTCGGTATTTTCTATCCGTGTAGCCGTTTCCTGAATCAACGGAAAAAGAAGTTGAAAATCCAACCCGTTCTCCTGCATCAGATTTGCAGCCAAACCATACATATAATTGGTGAAATTACAGGCAAAAACGGCTGCTATATGCAGTATCTTTCGCTGCTCCTCTTTCAGCGGGATAACGGTATCCGAAATCAGATGAGCAAATGAGGTTAAAAAGTCCAGATCTTGTTCACTTTTTGTTTCTATGAAAACAGGAACGTTAGATAAATCCATCGGATGTTTTTTATTAAACGTCTGTAACGGATACATCACCGCCTGGCGATGGTGTTTTTTATCAATATCATCTATCGTTGCCGAACCTGAAACATGAATTACCAAACCATTATTCTCGGGCAGCAGTGCGCTTACGGGAGCAATGGCTTTGTCGGAAGTGCAAATTAGATAGACATCGGCATCTTTCGGCACCCGTTCTAAATCGGTAACAACCGGACAATGCAATTTCTCGGCAAGCGCTTTGGCATGTTGCGGAGTGCGATTGTAAATGCCCAAAAAATGACAGCCCTTTGCCGCCAAAGCCGCCGACAAATGCCAAGCTACGTTGCCTGAGCCGAGAAGGAAGGTGGTTGTACTTTTATTCATATTTGTTAAATTAATCCTCCAGTATCACATACGCCGCTTTTTCCATCTCTTTGAGTGTTGTCATGGGAAAAGGGGGATGCAGATATTGGGCAAGGAAAACCCATACTTTCAAACGTATTTCGCGTGATTGTTTGATGTCAATTCTGTTGAAAGAGTGTCCGCCGGGGAGATCTTCATAGATTTCATATTCAAACGCTTTGTTTTCGGCTTTCAGCGCGCGAATCAACGATTCTACTTCCGAAACATGAACGTCATCGTCGTTGGTGTTGGTGTGAATCAGCAGCGGCGTTTTCAATTTTTCGACATTCCAAACGGGTGAACGGCGGCGGTATTCTTCTATATCTTCGTTTACGGTTTTTCCGATGTGATAATCTGCCGAAAACAGTTTCTGATAACTTTCTTCCTGATAAGCCATCCGCGCCACTAAGTCGGAAACCGGCACGCCGGCATAACATACGCTATAGTTTTCCGGATATTGAAACACGCTCATCAAACTAATCAATCCGCCGTGGCTCCATCCGACGGCTCCTACGCGATTTTCATCAACAAAACTGTAGTTTTCAACCATATATGCTCGACTTGCTTCGTTATCTTGTATTTCGCGTCCGCCGTAGTCAATCTGTTTCCAGAACGCCTCTCCGTATCCGGTGCTGCCTCTGTATTCCGGCGCTATGACGATGTATCCCTGCGCCATCAATTCGCGTACAATGTGTGTGGCATAAGTGCTGAAATCGGCATGTACACCACCATGCGGCATCACAATAAGCGGATATTTTTTGCTGACGTCGGTTTTTTTCGGGATAAAAACGTAGGCTTGAAATTTCAACGGATTGTTAAATCCAAGTACGTTGTTTTTTTCATTGGCAGGCGGCGGACCGGTGATAACTACCTTGTCAATAAACGCTATATCTCCAACGCGATGAAACCAAAGTACGTCGTCAATCTTTTTTTCTAAAACATCGAAACGATGCGCCTGACTGTTTACTTTGGACTGCAGTTCTTGTAACTGTTTCGTACTGCTGTCGTTTGATTGTCCGTTGATTACGGAAATAATCAAGGAAAAAATGCCGATAAAAAGAAAAGTGTTTTTCATTATTTCCAAAATATTAATCAATATTATAAAACTACTGCCATCTTACGAATTTCAGAGAGGCGTTTGTTCAGTTTTCGATCTTTTTGTGCCATTTGCAGGTTATAATCGGTTTGCATTCCAACCAGAATATAAGCGGGCACTCCCAAAGCAGCTTCCATAAATAAAGCAAAATCGGTGGTAATGGGGCGTTTACAGTTCAATATTTCATTAAACGCCGTGTAAGGTAATCCTAATTGCTTTGCTACCATCTTTTGTGATAAATGACGGTATTCTAACTCGTCTTTTAATAACTCACCCGGATGTACCGGACGAAACGGAAATCCTAAATTATTCATAATTAATTTGTTCGGTGCAAAGATAGAGTTTTTTTTTCGTTAATTCACATTTTTTGTGAATTTTCATTATTTTACAAATATTTTTTTAAAATTGTTTCTTTTTCTTGAGGTATTTTGTTTAATTGTTGTTCTAATTCGGCAATTTGTGCTTCAACTTTTTCTATTTCGGAAACGATTTTAATTGTCAAGCAACATCTTCTTCTTTTAAATAATGTGTCTGTATTCTTGGGACATAATTAAAACCATTATTATACTTTATTACAAAATCAACTTTAAATGTTGCTAAATGTTCATCCAAAAATTCATTATTATAAACATAGATATCGTATCCATCGCAAAAATTGCGAGCCCAAACCAATTCAACAACAACAAGGTAATAATGATACCACTTATAACCAGATCCAATAAACTTTTCAAAATTCAACTTGTCATTTTCAACAGCGCTTCTTATTTTTTCTTCTAATGATTTTTTCATTGTAGATATTTTTCTAGTATTTTTTCTATTTCACCGTCAAAATCAGATATAACTATTGTTTTTGCTTTTTCTTCCAACTGTTCAATTTCTTCAAGAACTTTTTTTGCTTGTTGTTTATCAAAAACGGGAATTTTTATTTTTTCAATATCATCTTTGTAAACGTGTGGCTGTGCTTGTCCTCGTTGTAACTTATAAAGAGTATGTTGCAGTACTTTCAAACAATAATAAATTAATTTTGTCGGATATTCTGTTTCATTTATTGATTTAACGGTGTTGCAATCGGAGGCAAAAATTGGTGTTTCAAAATAATTTACAAAACCGGAGTAAGCTCCGGAAGCGCTAATCGTTACTATGTTCCCATTACGATTTGCTTCGTTATGATAATAAGCAGGAGTTTGTCCACCGGCAATAACAGGAATATCGCCCGTCATTGTTTTCGATTTTGTAATTGATTTTCCTTTTTCAACAACCGCAATTTTAAATAAAGATTGAATGCTGTCGGTTTTCCAAATATCGGAATAGTTGATGTTTACTTTTTGTGTTTTTTCTACTTTTAAATCAAATGTAGAAGTTTGAAAATCAATTAAATCAACCAAAGAAACGTATTCGATGTTATTTTTCAAATCGGGATGAATTTCTAAATCAAAACTTCCTTTAAACGCTTTATAAATGTATGTGCTTGCTTTTTCAGGGTTCTCAAAACTTTCAGCGTCAAATAATTTGGTACATTCTTCAACTTCTTTTCCTTCTGCATAAGAATGTATTCCTTCTTGTCCTTCTCGGTCTGAAAAATAGTATCCTAAAAATTGCTTTTCTTCCTCTTTTTCTCCGGTTTTTATCAAAGTGATTTTTTGTGGATATATCAAAATAAAATACAGTAATTTTTCTTTCTCTGTTTCAATTACTTCACCCCAAAACTCTTTTTCTATTTTAGTTTTTGTTTTTTTTCTGTACTCTTTGTAAATTTCGTGATTGAGAATAGTGTCGTTAGGCTCTTTTTTCAATAAAGAAATGTAATCATCAAATGTAATAGTTGACCAAACTTGATTAACGTATTTGGTAATCGGTTTCTCAATTCCGTTTCGTGTTACGTCTTGCCAATCATCGAAAAATTTATTAATGGATTTTTTAAGATTAATACTATCATAATTGTTTTTACGGCGAAGAAATAAAATGGTTGTCCTAATTTTAGTTGCCATAAAAGTATTAACTCCTAATTCAACAATCGAAATAATATCAAAGTGTTGTAAAAGCAATTCACGAGTTTTACTAAAAATACCGGTACTATTCAATATTGCTGTTGGCAAAACTATTCCAGCCACTCCGCCATCTTTCAAAAGTTGCTTTGCTCGTTCTACAAATAAACATTCTATTTCCTTGCTATCATCTGTTAAATTATTATACAATTCAAACTCTTTTTCTGTGTAATAATCTTTTGAAACGTTACGAAATGCCTGTATCGAATAGGGTGGGTTGGAAATTAAAATGTCAAATTGCTTATTCTCTTTTGGAAAATCTTCGTTTGTATGCTGCAATTTGCCTTTATATTCTTTATGCTTGAAGTTTGCCAAGCCATCGCTTAAAATCACATTTGCCAAACCGTCCCCGTGCAAATAACAACCCACTTTGCCCACTTTTACAAGACGATAATCTTTTTCAATGCCATAAATATATTGTGTAGCCCAATCAAAATGGTCGTTGTGCCAACCTTTAATTTTGGTAGCCGTGTCGTTTATATAGTTTGCGGGATTTATGTTATTAATTAAATCTTGTATTTCGTGCATACTTTCGGTAAGAAAATGTCCACTACCTGACGCATAATCAATTATATAGGGTAATAAATTATTTTTTTCGCCTTTTTCCAATTTTTCATCTACTATTGTATCTATCGGTAAACTTTTAATAATAAACTGTGCTATAGGCACGGGCGTAAAAAACTGTCCCGATTCCTGTTTTAACCCAGTTGTTAAAAGCAATTCAAAGAAGTCGGACAAATATTGTTGCCGTTTGTTGTAGCGAAGACGATACCCCTGCAACAATTCAACAACTTCTTTTACAATCTTGGAATTTTCAAGAAAAGATTGGTTGTCAAAAACTTCCTTAATAGCAAATTCATTGTTTTTTTCCAAGCGAATTTTCTTAAATTCTCTCAGCAAATCTTTTTTTATGCTATCGTCAAGTGTTCCATATTTTTTATTGAATGTTTCTTCGGAAAAATCGGTAACTTCTTTTTCCAAAAATTCAAGCATTCCATTTTTATACAAGTCGGACAAGCGAATAAGAAAATCCACGTATGCATCATCGCCTGTGGTTTTGTCTATTCCGTTAAGCCATTGAAATTTTAGTTCTTCGTTGGGTTTTGTAGTCTTTTCATCATAAACCTTGCACAAAAACAAGGTAAAAATTTTATTGAACGCATTGGGTTTGTCAGAAACAACATTATGTCTAAGAATTTCAAGAAATTGATTGAAAATCAAACTGCTATCTTCTTGTTTAATTGGAATTAACTGTTTTGGCGTCAATGCCTTGCTTTCAAAATTATAAGGTTTTACCCAAGTATCAAAAACGCCGTTATCTTTGGTTATTTTATTCCATTTCTCATAAAAATCCTTCACATCACCTGTGCGGTAATCGTCTTCAATTTTTACTATTTCATTGCGGTAAACTATTTCTTTGCCTTTGAGTTCAGATGCGTAAAGCATTATCACATCGGCTTTATTGCTAAATTTAAAGTAGGTGAACAGTTGTCCGCCGTCTTTTTTCATTCTGGAAAATTCTTTATCAAACTCTTTGCCGTAAGTTTTACATTCAATCAACAAATATTCCGAGCTATCGTCGCGAGTTACGCAAATATCCAAACGTCCTGAATTCCCGTGTCCTGCGTTCCATGTTTTTTCAAGGATAATATTTTGTGGTTGATAGCCTTTCTCTAAAAGTCTGTTAACACATTCTAATACAACCCAATTTTCATCATGAATAAAATTCAGTGTTGTTTTGTTGTCGGATTGAATTTTTTCGCCGTAATTTATTGTTTGTCTTTCAACATTTACCCCAATGCAATAGTTGTCTGCCTGCGGATATTGTTTTGAAAAAACATCGGCAGCATTCTCTTTAGGGCTGAATCCCAACGCATTAAGAAAAGTTTTGTAATCCATAACCGACGGCATATTTTTTTCCGTTGCAAAGGTAATAAAAAAATCATTTCATCCGCCTTATCATATCTCCCGAATAGAGCAACAACCCCGCCCAAATGCAGCAGAAACAGACTATATGTGCCGTCGTAAATGCTTCTCCGAAGACTGCAATGCCAATGAGCAGTTGTAAAGTCGGACTGATATATTGCATAAATCCGATGGTCGAAAGAGGTACTTTATTGGCGGCGATGCCAAACCAGAACAGCGGCAGGGCTGTAACAACCCCTGCCATCATTAATAGGAATGTTATCAGAGGTGAAATGGTAAAAATGGCGTTTTCGTTTTTAACAAATAAAAAAGAAAGGTACAATAACGCAACAGGGGTTATCAGAAGCGTTTCGACTGTTAATCCCTGTAACGAACTTACTGTAAGCGTTTTTTTAATCGAACCATAGATGGCGAATGAAAGTCCGAGAATGAGCGAAATCCATGGTAATGAGCCATGGTCGTAAGTGAAATAAGCGACTCCTGAAAATGCCAAAACAACCGCTGCTATTTGCGACCTGTTTAAACGCTCCTTAAAAAACAAAATCCCCAACACAACATTCAATAACGGATTGATATAATAACCCAAACTTGCATCCACCACGTGTTCATTGCTCACTGCCCAAATATACAATCCCCAATTAACGGAGATGATCACACCGCAGAGCGCCAATTTCAACGTTTGTTTTTTATCTTTGAAAACCGGTCGTAACGATTTCTTTTTCCACAAAACACAAAACAGATACATAAACACAAACGACCAAAGAATACGATGCATCAACACTTCTACCGGTGAAACGTCTTGAAGCATTTTCCAATAGAGCGGAAAAACTCCCCATACGGAATAGCATAAAAGGCAGTAAAGAATACCTTGCAAGTGGTTATTGTGGTTGGTCATTCTCTGTTTTAAATCCTGTTCAGTAGCGCTGTAACTAATGCCGTCATTTTCACACCGGCTTTTTTACCTTCAATCAATACCTCTTCGCCATCGTTTTTGTAGTCGTCGTTGAAGTGGTGTGCTTCGTTGGTTACCACCGAAAGTCCGAACACATTGATGCCGGCATGGCGCGCTACAATGACTTCCGGCACCGTTGACATGCCACAAACATCACCTCCAATGATGCGGAAATAGTTGTATTCTGACGGCGTTTCAAAAGTAGGACCGGTTCCGCCTACATAAACGCCTTTGTGTAACGGGATGTTCATCTCTTTACCAATTTCTTCTGCCAACGAAATTAAACGACGGTCGTAAGCACGGGTCATGTCTGGAAAGCGAGGTCCGAGTTCTTCTACATTTTGACCAATCAGCGGATTGGGCATCAGGTTGATATGGTCGGTGATAATCATCAGGTCGCCGATACGATAGTCATAATTGATACCGCCGGCGGCATTGGAGACAATCAGGTTTTTAATGCCCATAAAAGCAAATACACGCACAGGGAAAGTAACCGTCTCCATCGGATAGCCTTCGTAGAAATGAAAACGTCCCTGCATGGCTAATACTTTGACATTACCAAGCATCCCGCAAACCAAATTGCCTTTATGTCCGATAGCCGTACTTTTGGGAAAATTCGGAATCTCTTTGTATGGAATACGTTTGGCATCTTCAATTTTATCGGCTAAATCGCCTAATCCGCTTCCCAAAATAATGGCGACTTTTATCTCATCGCCCGTCTCTTTTTGTAGCCACGCGGCAGTTGCTTTGGCTTTTTCGATGGTAGTCATAATTATATAATTTGAAATGCAAAAGTAAAGAAAAAATGTTACTTTTGCACAACGATTTTTATAAACAAAAATACAATTACAATGAAATCACCGAACATTGCAGAAACCATCGCCTCACATTTGTTAGAGATTAAGGCAGTAAAATTAAGTCCACACATTCCATTTACATGGGCATCGGGATGGAAATCGCCGATTTATTGCGATAATCGAAAAACCTTGTCGTATCCGAAAATACGCGATTTTATCAAAGATGCTTTTATTCGTTCCATCACTTCAAATGTCAAGGATGTGGAAGTTGTAGCCGGCGTTGCAACAGCGGGCATCCCGCAAGGCATATTAATTGCACAGGCGTTGAATCTGCCGTTTGTATATGTCCGTTCTTCCAACAAATCGCATGGATTGGAAAATAAAATCGAAGGCGTTGTCGAAAAAGGACAATCTGCCATTGTAATAGAAGATTTAATTTCTACGGGTGGAAGCAGTTTGGCAACGGTTGATGCGTTGCGCGAAGCAGGATGTCAAGTAAAAGCCATGTTTGCCATCTTTACTTACGGTTTTCCGGTAGCAGAAGAAAATTTTAAACAGAAACAATGCCCCCTGCTCACATTATCAAACTATAACATCCTGATTGAAAAAGCATTAAAAGAAGGATATATTAATAATTCGCACTTAGCCTCTTTACAGGAATGGAGGATGTCACCTGAAAAATGGGGAGTGTAACATACAAAATCAATTTAAAAAAAATGAAAAATATCGAAAGCCAAAGCAGACTCATCAACCGTCAATCAAAGGAATTGTACGGCTTCATCGCTGATTATCATAATTTTGGGAAATTTCTTCCCGAACAGGTAAGCGATTGGAATGTAACAGAGACAGGCTGTTCTTTCAATATTCCCAATCTTGGAACAATTGCTTTGCGAATGGAAAAAGACGATGCAGAACGATGGGTTAAATATATCAGCGCTTCGAGACCCGCTCCTTTTGAACTGCTGTGCGAATTAAAACCGGAAACTGAAACTAACTGTCATCTCACCATAACCGCCTTTGCCGACGTTCCGGCATTTATGCAGATGATGATTGCAAAACCGATAAAAAATTTTGTTACGGTGTTGTTGGACAAGGTAGAATCTTTTTCTCTGTGCGGGCAAAGGGACTCGAACCCCCACGCCTCTCGGCACTAGATCCTAAGTCTAGCGCGGCTACCAATTACGCCATGCCCGCAAAAGCGGGTGCAAAGGTACGATTTATTTTAAAATATTTTAATCAGAAAAAATATGGCATTGGAAATAGAACGCAAATTTTTAGTGAAAAACGACAATTTTAAAGCATTAGCAAAGAAAACCATTTACATAAAACAGGTATATTTGACAACCGAAAGCGATTGTGTTGTACGTATTCGAATAGCCGATGAAAGAGCCGTCTTAACCATCAAGGGTAAAAATAAAAACAATAGCATCGCCCACAACGAGTGGGAATATGACATCCCTTTGGAAGATGCACAGGAAATGATGAAAATGTGCGGCTCAAAAAATATCCGTAAGACGCGCTATTTGGTAGCGATTGGAAAACATGTCTTTGAAATAGATGTTTTTCATGGTGAAAATGAGGGACTTGTCGTTGCCGAAGTAGAATTGACGGCGGAAGACGAGTTTTTTGATTGTCCTGATTGGATTGGAGAAGAAGTAACAGCGAAAGAGCGCTATTACAATGCTTACCTTGCTCAACATCCATATAAAGAGTGGGAAAACTCTTGCGGAAAAATATAACAATGCCTATCAGATTGAAATATAACCTGTAAATTACTTCGTCTGTATGTAATTCAAAAATTTCATCTATTTTTGCACAAAAAAAAATAATGTTCTTAATTTTCCACATGGATAATTGTAAAACGAAAATTTTATTTATAACACTTTTGTTGAATATCATCTTTTTAGGAGAAATGCATTCTCAAGATATATTAGTTACTAAAGTCGGAGATACTATCAGATGCAAAATTACAGAGATGGATTCAACACATTTGTCGTATCAAATAAATGATAACAACAACATAGAGAGACATAAAATACCTTTATCTTATTTAACTTCTTTTTTTCAGGAATCGTCTTTATATTCTTCAACAGATAAATTTGTAACAAAAAAAACATCCTATTTTAGTATATCAGGTTCGTTTGGATATGCAAAAGCTTTAGGAAAGATTGAAAAATCAGGAGATGTTTATTTAGACCGCAGTACTCGGAAATTGACAAATGGAGTTGGATATGAATTGGAATTGAATCATTATTTTCGTAATGACATCGGAATCGGAGTTTTTCTGAATGGTTTTTTTTCATCCGTAAATGATGGTTTCAATGAGCGATGGAACAGAATTTCTTTGGGTCCGTCTTTTGTTGTTACGAGCAAAATTCCTGATTCAAAAATGGTTTTAGATGGATTATTGGGTTTAGGTCCCATATTCTATACCGCTAAAGCAAATTATTCCGACAAGTTTACGTATGACAAAATGTTTGTAACAAGTGTTGCTTTGAACTTTGGTTTAGGAGGAGCGTATATGTTTGATTCACGGTTTGCCATTGGTATAAAATTGACACTTATTGCTTCTTCATATTCCAAATTCCAACTTAATGGAACATATTATACTTTGGACGAACCCTATAATTTATCTCATTTGAATTTTGCAGTGTATTTTAGATATTAACTAATTAATTATTATAAATTTATGAAAAAATGTATCTTTATTAGCATGTCGTTATTATTGTTTGCCTCCTGTATGCAACAAAAAATAGCCTACAATTTGGATAAGGTAAAAGTTGTTCCGGAGTCTCAACGTTTAAATCAAATAACATTTTCCATCGAAAACTTGGAAGACATAAGGTCGTCTTCGGAACGAAATGAAGTGCTTTTTACAGCAAAACAAGCTTCGACTTATATAAATAGGAAAAATGTCTGTGCAAACGCAGAAAAATATTACAAAACACCTGTTTGTGAACAAATTACATCAATGTTTGCAAATCATTTAATTTCAAAAAATGTATTCGCGAATGTATTGATCAATCAAAAGGAAGTGGCTGATTATTACTTAACAGGAAAACTCAAACATTTTTATGGGGAACAAAAATACTCCACCGGTGCTGCTGTAGGAATGCAATTTGGTTTAATCGGCGCTTTGGCAACAGCCAACCTGAAAACAGAAGGGATAATAATCATAGAACTAACCGATTTGTGCATATACGATAAAAATGATAATCTTATTGCAGCAATCGGCGATTTTAAAAAAGAATATGAAGGAGAATTTCCTGTTGATGCCAACTGTATTTGTATTTTTAATAACATCAACCAGAAATTATTTTCATTCAACGAAGATTTTGCACAAGTTCTTTGGATGGAAATATTAAACAATCAGAAATAATTATAAATCAACATAATCATGGCAATATTCTCTCTTTTTAGAACTGAAAAACCCACACCGTTTGAATATAAACCGCGTTATTACGACGTAGAAAAAGATTCCTTAGAGAAAAAACGGATAGAGATGGGGCTTTCCCCTCAACAAACTCGTGCAGAACAACTTCGAGCACGAATGCAATTCGAATGGAACAAACGAAAGGAGCGCCAAAAACGGAGAAGAAACAATACCATCAGGTTGTTCGTTTATATAACATTGGTAATTTTAATGCTTTGGTGGATAATGAACTAATAATACCATGTCAGATATTATCAAACTGTTACCCGATTCTGTTGCCAATCAAATTGCTGCCGGCGAAGTAGTACAACGTCCTGCATCAGTGGTAAAAGAGTTAATGGAAAATGCCGTTGATGCAGGAGCATCAGATATTCAGTTGATTGTAAAAGATTCGGGTTCAACATTGATTCAAGTCATTGACAACGGCAGTGGAATGTCGGAAACCGATGCCAGAATGTGCTTTGAACGTCACGCCACATCGAAAATAGCAACCGCTTCCGACCTTTTTTCCATACGAACTTTAGGATTTCGGGGCGAGGCAATGGCTTCCATTGCGGCAGTGGCACAAGTTGAGATGCGAACTAAAAAAGCAAATACAGAACTTGGAACAGAGTTACTAATTGAAGGTTCGCGGGTAAAAAATCAATTCCCCTGCTCATCAGCGACAGGGACTTCGGTAGCGGTAAAAAACCTCTTTTTCAACGTTCCCGCTCGACGCAAATTTTTAAAATCCCCATCTGTTGAACTTAGTCATATTGTAAATGAATTCATACATATTGCGATGGTAAATCCTCACATCAGTACGACTTTGACAAGCGACGGAAAGATCATATACCAACTGCATAAATCCACTCTGAAACAGCGCATTGTAGGCATTCTCGGAAAAGAATTTAACGAGCAACTTCTGCCCGTTGAAACCATTTCCAACTACGTGAAAATCACCGGATTCGCAGGAAGACCCGAAACTGCCAGAAAAAATCGCAACAACCAATACTTCTTTGTCAACAACCGCTTTATAAAATCGCCGTTTTTGAATCATGCCGTAGAAAAAAGCTATAAAGAATTGCTTCCCGACAGTTCCTATCCAGCCTACTGCATCTTTTTTGAGATGGATCCGGCCAACATAGACATCAACATTCATCCGACAAAAACAGAAGTAAAATTCACCGACGAACAGATGATATATGCTTTTCTGACGGCTTCTGTGAAGAAGTCGTTAGGACAGTTTAATATTACGCCATCGCTTGATTTTGAAGACAATCCGGGTATTAATATTATTCCCGGTCAACATCGTCCGGCAGCGCCTCCCAACATCCGTATTAATCCCGATTATAACCCTTTTGAACAAAAAAACGAATCCGGCGAGTTGCGCAAAGAAATAGCCAAAAACGAACCGATACCTCTCCAATACTTAGATAAACTTTTTGGGACAGAAGCAGAACGAAACGCATTAAAACAACTTGAATATGAAACGTTTGCGCCAGTTCAGCATGTCATATCTCCCAATTGGGACGATGACGAATGCTCTGATAGCAAATCGGAATACCTTCAAATAGGAACAAAATACATCGCTACCAATGTTAAATCAGGCATCATGCTGATAGACTTACAACGGGCTTTTGAACGCATTTTCTTTGAACGGAATTTGAAAAAAAGCGAACAAAACGATACTTCCTGCCAACGTTTGATGTTTCCGAAAACAATCGAATTAAATCCAAAAGAAATGTTGAAAATGAAAGGATTGGAGTTGTCTTTGAAAATACATGGATTCGACTTGGCAGATTTCGGACAAAATACTTACATTATTCATGGAATTCCTGCCGCGTTACCGCTTAATATAGATATTAATTCCATGATTCACGAATTGATGGACGACGACATCCACAACAAAGAAATTTCAACCGACGAAACTACACGCATTGCACTATTTTTAGCACGTAAAACAGCAACCCAAAATACAAAAAAATTGACCAATGAAGAGATAAACAGCCTTATTAATGAACTGTTTGCTTCCACTGTACCCAATTCTACTCCCGAAGGATTACCTATTATCAAAACACTATCATTTTCGGAATTAGATAAATTCTTCTGAAACGATGTCTTTTTAAATCATTACATTTGAAAAAAAAATCGTATTATTGCACGTTGAAATATAATAAAACATTTTATTTGTAAAATGTTACTAATTAGTGATATAAATATTTTTTTACCATGAGATTCATTATTTCGAGTACAACATTATTAAAGAATGTACAAGCAATTAGCGGAGTATTAGGCTCAAGTAGCGTTTTACCCATATTAGAAAATTTCCTTATAGAAAGCGATGGGGAGTTATTAAAAATAACAGCATCAGACCAGGAAACAACCATTGTTGTTTCAGTAAAACCTGAAGCCATAACCGATGCAGGACGTATTGTTGTTCCGGCTAAGTTGTTGATAGACTGGCTAAAAACACTTTCAAATATTCCGGTAACCTTTATGGTAAACGAAAATTTCGGCATACACATAACATCCGGAGAAGGCGTATTTAACGTATCAGGATACGATCCCGATGAATACCCACAATTGAAAGAAGTAACCAACGTGAAAACTTTCACTTTGGATTCTCAACTTTTAGAAACTGCTATTACCAAAACACTTTTCGCAGCCGGAAGCGACGAAATGCGTCCTACCATGTCGGGGATTCTGTGCGAAGCGAGCGATTCGAAAATAGTGTTTGTTGCAACTGACGCCCATAAACTGGTTTGTTATACCCGAACCGATGCCAAGTCGGAAGAAGAGGTCAGTTTTATATTTCCTAAAAAACCTCTTAATCAACTTAAAAACATCATTTCCACCAGCGAAGCAGAGACAGTAGAAATTCGTTATACCGATAAAAACGTAGTATTTGTATTAGGAGATTTCGTTCTGACATGTATTCAAATAGAAGGAAAATATCCGAACTACAGTGCCGTCATACCGGTAGACAATCCGAATGTGCTGCTTGTTGATCGTCTGTTACTTATCAATACACTACAACGAGTTTCCATCTTTGCCAATCAATCGACCCATCAGGTTCGTTTGAAACTTTCAGGTCAAGAAATGCAAATCATGGCAGAAGACATTGATTATAGTAACGATGGTCGCGAAAGATTGGATTGCAACTACTCCGGCGAAGATATGGACATAGGTTTTAATGCCAAATCATTGATAGAGATGCTCTCCAACCTTGGAGGTGAAACAATGCGTATGGAACTATCCCAACCAAATCGTGCAGGATTAATCTTCCCAAATGAACAGGAAAACGAAAACGAAAGCATTTTGATGCTCATCATGCCGATAATGCTGAATTCTTGATAAATCACTTCCCCTTTTCCTTCTTCTTTCGGATAGGTATTTGATAATTGGTACTTTCTTTATATGTGTATAAGTGTTTTATTAGTTACATCAATAAAACACTTGACATCATTGCCCACGTGATGATTTATAATTTGTACAAATAGTCCCCTGCTTTTCTTTGATAATAGGGTTTAAATTCGGCTGGGGCTGTTCTTACGGTTTCTCGAATACCTTCTTCTTTACCTTTCCCTTTGAAGAATTCTTCGGGGTTGCTGAATTGGTGGTCGCGTGCTTCGGTGGATTCGCGTCTTTGTTCTTCTTCGCGTTGCATATCGGCTTTTTCTGATTTCAGAAGACGCGTTACAATCTCTTTTTGACGGCGCAGTGTTTCGTTAGTGATATTTCGGTTGATGATGTCCGTTTCGTTTCGTTCCATATCTTGAATGGCTTTTCGCATCTCTTTTCCGAGTTCTTCGCTTTCGGCGCCTTGCAAACCTTTCATATATTCTTCCATCATTTCACGAATTGCTTGCTGTTGTGCTGCCGATCGCATCAATTGTTCGCTCATTCCGGTGCGTTGTTGTTGCTTCCCTTGTTGCATCTGTTGTTGCATCTGTTCTAATTGCTGTTGCAGTTGTTCTTGCAGTTCTCTCATATTTTTTGCGGATGCTTTTCCGGGTTTTTTTCCTGGCTTTTTTCCGGGTTTTGTGCAACTTGAATTGGAGTCGCATTGCGCATTAGATTGTGCCTGCATCTGTTGTAATGATTCATCTAAAAGAAGCGCCAGATTGTTTACAGAAGTCATTAATTTTTGTTGATTGGTTCCGGGCGGCTGTCTGTTTTCCATACGTTGAAAAATCTGTCCAAACTGCATGTTGATGTTTTTTAATTCTCCGTAAACCATCGAACTAATCATCATTTGACGTTTTGCCAATGCTTTCAGTGAATCTTCAACTACTTTAAAATCGTCTTTTAAACCGTGTTGACGGCGTATTAATTCCAAATATTTCGGGTCGAGTGTTTTGGTACTTTGTGTGGCTGCAATTAAATCTTCCTGTGCAAAACTGATGCGCAGCAGATTTTCCAATATTTGCCGCAGGTTGGCGATGTCTTCTTCCAACTCTTCCTGATTCATGCTTGCTTCGAAGGCACTCATTTTGTCTGCCATTTTTTTAAGGTTGTCGGATGCATCTTTTTGCGATTCGGATGCTTTTCCGCTTTTTCCTTGATCCATTTTTTTGGATGCATCTTTCATGGCATCATCGGCTGCCTTCTGTTCTTCTTGAGGCGATTTAAAACCCGCAGGGCGTTGTTGTTCTTTGTCTTTATTTTCTAAATCTTTGAGTTTGTCGGAAAGTTGGTCTAAGCGTTCATTTAGTTTCTCCTGCTGTTCTTTTAACATCGGCAGTTCTTCTTTGGGTGCATTTTCAGTTTGTTTTGCTAATTCTTCCTGATCTTTTGCCAAACGCTCGGTCTCTTCAATAGCTTCTCTGAGGTTTTTTTCAAATTCCAACTTTTTAAACAGCGCCAAATCACGATCTAACTGTTCGGAAAGTTCTTTGTTATTCATTTTAATCTGTTCAAGCGCTTGTTGCAGTTGTTCTTTTTGCATTTGTTGTTCCATCATTTTTTGCAACTCTTGCATCAACTTTTTCATCTCATCGCTCATTACTTTGTCGAACAGTTTTTCTAATTCACGTTGTTTTTCGAGAAGTTTTTCATCAACATCTCGATATTGTTCTTCTTTGCGTGCTTTGTCAATATTCTCTTTTTTAATGTCTTCGAGTGTTTTTTCAACATCTTTCTGACGGTTCAAAATATCTTCGAGTTTCTTTTTGTCTTCCCATTCAGCATTAGGTTTTTGAAGCAAATCCATTTGCAGTTTTTCGACCTCTTTTTGCATATCCTGCACGGCTTTCATGGCATCTTCAAAGGAGGCGCGGATGTTGTCGTTGCTTTGATTGGTTTGTTGTTCAATCTCTTCCAAGGTTGGCGCTTTGTAGTAAAGTGTTTGCGATTTTGTTGATTTGGGACCGCGAATACCGTCATTATCAAAGATTTCAAAATAATATGAAATCTCATCGCCGGCAACAATTCCCAAATCAGGTAAATTGCAGAAATGGAAAAAGTCTTGACGGGCTATTCCTCTGTTTATCACTATGGTATCACGATGAAATGAAATTTCTCTATCGTTTATTAAGCGATTGATACAGAAAATCAAACGGGTAAATCCATAATCATCTTCAATAATGCCGCGAAAATATAAACGCTGGTCATATACCGAATCTCTTTTTTGTTCTATTGCAATCATCGGATAGGCATCGGTGATCGGTTTTGCTGCAATGAAAACGGTATCTTTATTTACCATAGAAGAATTTGCCGTTACCACAGCCATCCGAAAATCTTTCATTAAACGATGTTGATAGGTGAACATATTTCCTTTTTCCGGCTTTGTGGGATGTTGGTTTTTTTCTTCATCAATAATAATCAACTCGCTGCAGTCCTGTGTATAAAACTTCCATTGAATGGTTGTTCCTTCGGGAAGCATCAAATCGGGATTGTTGGCGATGGCTTCATTTTTTAATCCGGTGTAAGGAGGATAGTTGATAATTGCTTCAAAATTAACCAACTGTGGTTTTGTTATTACTTCAATCACGTGTGTATCGCCGTCAACACCTCCTCCGGAAAGGTAAAAACGGACATCCTTTTGCAGGTTGCTGAAACGGTATGTAAACCTGTCGTTTGCAATCATTTTAGTACGATACGACATATTGTTCCAGTTTACAAATACTTCTGCCGGCAAAATATCGCCAATCACCCGAATATCCAAGTCGAAATCATCGGATTGAATGGCTTTTAACACCGGATTCATTATCTCAAAATGAAATGGTGGCGGAGGAATAAAACTTTCGTTGTATTTAACAATGCGTTCAGCAGGTTTGATTACGACCGCCGGATTAAACATGAATATCGTCATCAAGATTACCACCGGAGGCAATCCGTATTTTAAATATTTAACGGCTGTTTTATAACTCACTGCTAACTTAAACGGGACAGGCGCCAACTGTTTAATTTTCTGATCAATACCTGCTGCAATCAATTCCGGCGATACGTTTCTCTCATGATTGTTTTTGAGTTGTAATGTATTTAGCAACACGTCTTTCACTTCTTGAAAATGATTTCCGATAATACGTGCCGCATTTTCATACGATAATGTCTTGCCGATACGAAATAATTTAAACAAAGGGACAGCAATCCAACGCGCCAAAATAGCCGCAAAAAGAAGTATATACGACCAAAAGAAAACCGTCCGAACGGTAGTTCCAAACGTCCCGAAATATTCTAACAAAATGAAAATCAAAAAGAACAGTCCGCCTAAACCAACAGAAAGAATAAGTCCTTTCAGCAATTCATTGCTGTGGTATCGACGGATAAATTCATTTAATTTCCGTAATAATAATTGATAGTTGCTCTCCATGTTTAAGCCTTAAAATAAGGGGTGCAAAAGTACATGAAATTTTTGAATAAAAAACAGATGATAAATGGCAAAGGTTGTCAAAATACGATACCGGTATTCTTTGAACAACCCGGAACGCTGTATGTAAGCAAGGACGGCGGAGCGTTACAAAGTTGGAGACCCGTTCCGATGAAAAAGTCAGACATTGACCTGAAAAAGACACACAACGGAATAAAACTGTATGACGCTCAAAATAAGGTTATCATTCAAAATGGCTTACAGACATCGTCGGTGTGGGACAAAACATTTGATAAAACTTTTCGAGTAATAAAGGATATTGAAGTTTACATCAAATTTGAATTGACGGTAAACAAATGCACGGAAGGTATTTATCTACGTTGGGTGAATAAATTTGGTGACTTCTGTTATTGGTTATTCAATCCGCATGAAGAAAAAAATGAGGTGAAGGACATCGGCGTAAATATCGAAGAGTTTATCACTACAACCGACTTTGTAAACGGTTTTCACGTTGGGACGAATCACCCGAAGGGAAAAGAGGCGCAGCGGTTGGTTACGCTGTATGCAAACTTGGTGGACAGTGAAACGTTTGATTTTCTTACATCGTTGGCTGAAAGTCCGGTGGTGGACTTGTATTGTGGCGATGGTAATTGGGTACGTGTCAATATTGCGCCTGCAAATGTGGTGAAGTCGAATGATGAGTTGCAGGACTTTATTTGTACATTGGTGTCTCCGAGAACGTTTAATCAGGAATTATGATTTTAAAATTCAATAGTATCACCATGCGAAGCCCCATCTACTCCACATAAATGAGCAAATAATAATATCACAAAAAAAATTAATACACTTATAATTAAATCAATCATTTTAACAAGTTTTAAATTCAATGCAAAGATATAAAAAATATTAATATTAAAAATAAAAAATCATGTCAGAAAATACATCAGAAGAAATTTTACTTGAAATAAAAGTAAGTTACGAAGAGGCATTTAAAAACATCGGTCGCTTCAAAGTGGCAACCGAAGATTTGAAACAGGAATTAAATATGCCAATCTTTTGAATAAGGGTTTTTATAAGAACCTGTAAAATACGTAGCCAACATTACAACTATAAGTATTGAAAACGTTCCAATTATATCAATTAATTCCATTTTTAAATAGATTATAAATTACGGCACAAAGATACAAAATAAATTAATATAAACAGATAAAAATAATAAATTATGGCAGAAAAAACAACAGACGAAATTTTACTTGAAATAAAAGTAAGTTACGAAGTGGCATTTAAGCTTCAAAGTGGCAACCGAAGATTTGAAACAGGCTCAAAAAGACCTGAAAAAACAGTTAGAAGAAGGAAAAATAACACAAAAGCAGTATGACGCAGGTTTTGCCGATAATGAGCGACAAATATTGAGTAACGCAAATGCAATACGAACATTGCAAAATGAGATAAAAGCGAATATCAAATTTAAAAATAAATAGTAATATCATAGAAATAATAATGGGGAAAACATATTATCGTCATTAATTACAAATCAAAAATATGATTATCTCTTTTCAGAATTTTGTTTGCTGTATTTTGCCATAAGTCGTATATGAATTGTATTGAAATTTATTTATACATTTGCAAAAAAAAGATGGCTACTATTCGGATTACTAAAAAGTTTGATTTTGAAATGGCACATGCCTTAAAAGATTACGATGGAATATGTGCTCAAATACACGGACATTCGTATTGTTTGTCTGTAACGGTCATCGGAATGCCGATTTGTCAAGACAATCATCCGAAGAACGGAATGGTGATGGATTTCAGAGAATTAAAAAAATTGATAAGGGAAGAAATTGTTGATAGGTGCGACCATGCATTAATGTTAAATAAAAGTCAGAATGCAGAAATATGCTGTTATAACGAAAACTCAGTTTTATGGAAGAAAACCATTTTTGTTGACTATCAACCAACGAGTGAAAATATTCTTTTCGATTTTGTACAACGTATCATCAATAAATTACCACCACACGTCAAATTGCACCATTTAGTGCTACAAGAAACAGCTACATCGTTGGCAGAATGGTGGGCTGAAGATCAATAAAACTGATAACTCCGCGAAACACATAATTATCTTGAAAAAATACTTTAAATAAAAATTGCACGTTTGCTATAAGGATAAAAATCAAATTTTCAATAATATAAACGATAAAAAAATATAAAATTTATGTCAGAAAAATTAAGTTCACAACAGTTAATGGAAATGGAAGACCGCTACGGGGCGCATAATTATCACCCGTTGCCGGTGGTTTTTGCAAAAGGAAAAGGTGTTAAAGTATGGGATGTAGAAGGAAATGAGTATTACGATTTTTTATCTGCCTATTCCGCAGTTAATCAGGGTCATTGTCATCCTAAAATCATAGAAGCACTGGTAAAACAGGCACAGGAATTGACTCTTTCATCCCGTGCTTTTTACAACAACCAACTTGGACCTTTTGAGAAGTTTATAACCGAATTTTTTGGTTACGACAAGGTATTACCGATGAATACCGGAGCTGAAGCAGACGAAACCGCTTTGAAATTAGCACGCCGCTGGGGTGTTGTAAAAAAAGGCATTCCTAACGACGAAGTGATGATTGTATGCTGTGAAGGCAATTTTCACGGACGTACCATTACCATTATCACTATGTCGAACGACCCCGATTCGTATGCCAACTATGGTCCTTTAACACCCGGTTTTATCCGTATTCCATACAATGACGTGAAAGTATTAGAAGAAGTGTTGGAAAAACACGGTAAAAAAATCGCCGGATTCTTGTTAGAACCTATTCAGGGAGAAGCAGGTGTATTTGTACCGGACGAAGGTTATTTGAAAAAAACATACGATTTGTGTAAGAAACACAACGTACTTTTCATGGCAGACGAAGTACAAACAGGCATTGCTCGTACAGGAAAAATGCTTGCTTGCGACCATGAAGGGGTTCGTCCCGACATACTTATACTTGGAAAAGCTGTTTCCGGAGGTGTATTTCCTGTTTCAGTAGTTTTAGCAGACAACGACATCATGCTCAACATTAAACCCGGTGAACATGGTTCAACTTTCGGCGGAAACCCTGTTGCATGTAAGGTTGCCGAAGCAGCTTTAAGGGTGATTAAAGATGAAAAATTGGAAGAAAAATCGGAATACCTCGGAAAAATTTTCCGTGAAGAGATGCGAAAAATCCAATCTCCCATGATAGAATTGGTACGGGGAAAAGGACTACTTAATGCCGTAATTATTAAACCAACCAATGGCAAAACAGCATGGGATGTATGTCTGAAGATGAAAGAAGTTGGCGTTTTAGCCAAACCGACACACGGGCATATTATTCGCTTTGCACCTCCTTTGGTTATTACCGAAGCAGAACTGTTAGATGCCATAGAACGGATTAAAAAAGCGATTTTGTCGTTTGTATAGACTCAATTCAGTTATTAAAATAAAAAAAAGCCGAAACAATATTCGGCTTTTTTTTATGCTATCAATTTGATTTTATCACCTTGCAGGATTTTGAACAATCTCTTTCTTATAAGCCTTTTCGAGAAATTGTTTTGCAAATTTCTGCATGGATTCGATGCTGATTTTATTTACAATAGCCGTGTAGTCTTTAAGTTCATTAATGCCAAACATAGTGTACTGGTCAATGACTTCCTGCCAATATTTGTTTTCTTCTAACTCTTCGGAATGTTTTTTTAACAGGTTTTCTTTTACTTTGTTGACGTCTTTTTCACGGGGACCGTTTGTGGCTAACTCTTCCAATTCTGTTTTTGCAATATCAACGAGTTTTTCATAGATGTCGGGGTTTGTTTGGAAGAAAATCTGAAAAGTAAACGATTCTTTCGGATATTTTGATAATTGTCCGCGCACGCCGACACCATAGGTTCCACTTTCGTCTTCGCGTATTTTCTCGGTATATACAAGGTTGAGTATGTCTGCCATTGCTCCGAGCATCACTATATTTTCATGCGAATGTTTCATCTCACCCGAATATACCAACATAACGGTTGTGGTTGGTGTTTCCATCTTTTTTTCATAACGACAGACGGTATTTGTTTTCACTATCTCTAATCCGTCATCTTTCCACATAGTCTTTTGTTTTCCTTGAGGAATACTTCCGATATAACGCTCTATATATGGACGAATGGTTTTAACATCAAAATTTCCAACAAAAGTGAAGGTGAAATTTTCGATACTGCTGAAATATTTTTTATAAATATCCATTGCCTTTTTATAGTCCACTTTATCCATTTCGGATGCTTTCATACGGATTGCAGTCGGAAAATCGTGATACAGCACATAACTGATGGAATCTTGAAAAGAGACCAAAGGATGTGCTTCTTGTGCTTCCAACATTGTTTTTTGACGGCTGTAGAACGATTGATAGGCTTCGTTGTCGCTTCTTGGTTGAGTGAAATAGAGATAGACGAGTTGCATCATTGTTTCAAAATCTTTCGGTGAGCATGAACCGTTGATACGGTTAATCAAACGTCCGGAAGATGGAGTAACCGATACTTTTTTCCCTGCCATTACTTTGGGCAAATCAACAGCACTGAAGTTCCCAACGCCTCCCACCGTATATAAATCATTCAATATTTTAATTGTTGGTGCATCGGCAACATTCAGCGCCGATGTTCCGCCCCAACTGACTCCGCGCATTAAAACTTCATCTTCTTTGAACTTGGTCGGTTTAAGGATTATTTTTGCACCGTTTGATAATGTCCACTCTGTTGCTTCAAATTCCGTCATTTTCTTCTCCGCCTTTACGCTTCCTGCTTTGGGTTCTTTGGTAATCAACGGTTCGTCGGAAACAGTATCAACATAAGCGGTAATATTAGAGGTTTTTGCTTGTTGTATGATATTTAAAACCGTTTCTTTGGTAGGATATACTAAGCCTTCTTTTTCGGGGCCGGTAATCGTTACAACCAAATTATCATCACTGATAATTTCGGCAATAAATTGATTGACGGCTGTGAGGGGAATCATGGGCGCTATTTGATTGTAGAGCATATATTCCATCTTTATACCTGGAATAGGTTCGGCTTCGGTAAAATTTCGTGCATATTCTCTTGAATACATGTCGTTTTTCTGTGTTTCACGATTTTCATATTGACTTTCGATATTTTTGAGAAAATCGGCTTTAGCACGTTCATATTCCGAATCGGTAAATCCGAATTTCTTAGCGCGTTCATTTTCAACAATAATAGCATTTAACCCTTCTTCAACACCTCCTTCTTTGGTAACAACATAACTCATCCAAGCATCTTTTGTCTGGGCAACAAAAAAGTTTCCATTATATTCATACGCATAGTTGAACGGAGGATTGGGTTTTTGCATCAGTTCGCTTAAACGTTGATTTATCATGGCAGAAGCCACACCGCTTAGAAATTGATATGCAAAAAACTGTGGTGTGTTTTTATATTCTGCGGGCATGGGGTCATATTTGTAAAATAACGCAACGGCTGTATATGGCAGTTCGGGATCAGTGGCAAAAGCAACGATTGGATCTTCGTTGTCGGAAACTTCGTAATAAATACGTTCGGCAGGATTTAGCGGTTTTGGGATGTTAGAAAATAATTTTTTTATTTTGCCTTCAATTTGGTCAACATCAATATCACCAACCACAATGATTGCTTGTAAGTCGGGACGATACCATTTTTCATAATAGTCTCTCAATTCCTGATATTTAAAGTTGAGAATCACATCCATTGTTCCTATTGGAAAGCGATAAGCATATTGGCTTCCTTCGTAAATGACGGGGAAAAGTTGCTCCCATACACGCAGATTGGCGTCGTTTCTCGAGCGCCATTCTTCGTGAATCACACCACGTTCTTTATCAACTTCTTCGTCTGTTAAACTGATAAAACTCGACCAGTCGTGAAGTACCAACAAAGCCGAATCAATAATTCCTTCACGCGAAACAGGCACATTGGAAAGATTATAGACTGTTTCGTCGAAAGCGGTATAGGCATTGATGTTTTCACCGAATTTTACGCCTACCGATTCCAAATAATTCAACAAGGCTTTTTCCGGAAAATTTTTAGTTCCGTTGAACGCCATGTGTTCTAAAAAATGTGCTAATCCGCGCTGATTGTCCTCTTCCAAAACAGAGCCTACTTTTTGTGCTATATAAAAGTCTGCCCGTCCCTTAGGAAGTTCATTATGACGGATGTAATAGGTTAAACCGTTGTCTAATTTTCCGGTACGTACTTTCGGATCAACGGGAAGATTCATCATTTGGGCTAATAGTGTTGTAACAAACAATCCCAAACATAACAAGGCACAAAGCCGTTTGATTATTATATTCATTTTCTATAGAATTAATAATGTATTATAAAATTTGGCGACAAAGGTACAACATTTTAATTAAAATTGTATCTTTGCACCCTCAAATTTTGGCGAGGTAGCTCAGTTGGTTAGAGCGTCGGATTCATAACCCGGAGGTCACGAGTTCAATTCTCGTCCTCGCTACAAAAGGTTAATGCTAATCATTTTATTTTCAGGTGATTGGCATTTTTTTTTGTTTTAGTCTTGGTATAATATTTTGTAGCCTATTTATTGAAATTTTTTCCTACTTATGGCAGTTTTATGTAGTTTGCTGATTTAAACACTTTTTAAAAGGTTGATTTTTAATCACTATAAGATTAACGATATACGATATTTAATAATAAGGTAATAAGGTTGGATTCAATGTATAATCCATTGATTTTAAGGTTGTTTTATTTAGAAAATGAGGTATAAATAAGGTTTTTTACAATGCATAATTTTATATTTCCGTTAGAAATTATACACTTTTTTAATCAAAATTACAGTGACATCTCATTAAAACTTCTCTTTGCAAAATCTGGCAGTGTGCGCCCGTTCCCCCATTGTTTTTTTAATATAAGTGATAGAAATCTCTTTTTTTGACTGGAATTGAAAACATTTATCGTCTTTCGATTTCCCATAAAGAAGGTATTATTCTTTGTAAATATGTTCCAAAATGAAAAATTTCCGGGTATGTTTTTCTTAATAAACAACGCTCGATTGTGTAAAATCAATTCCTGTAGTGGAATTTTAACAGGGCAATGCTGTGCGGGCTTTTTACTTAATGTAGAAGCGTACATTAAGTGGCTATAAGTGCGCATATCTTTCATCAAAGGCATCATAACGGCACCAATGGGACCTGTGTATGGGGCTTGATACGTTTTTTCGCCAATGGTGTTCCACACAGGACAATAGCGTTTACAGGAGCCACAACGAATGCAATATAGTGCTTTTTTCTGTTCTTTTTGTTTTAAAATAGAATCACGTCCGTTGTTGATAATGACAACATACATCGTATCGGGTCCGTCTTCTTCGTAAGAGGTGCGTGGTCCGAAAATAAGACTGTTATAAGCCGTCAACATTGTTCCTTCGCCTGAAAAAGCAAATAAAGTCCAAAGTGTTTCAAGGTCGTTAACTGAAGAAATAATTTTGTCATATCCTGTTACTACAATATGTGTTTTTGCAAAAGCAAAAGCACGACAAATATTGCCTTCATTCTCACTCAATGCCACCCCTCCAACGTCTGAAACCAAGAAATTTGCCCCCGTGATAACAGCGTCGGCATCAAAAAAATGAGTGCGCATTTTGCCGGCAATAAACTGAACCATCTGTTTTGAATAAGGTTCAACCGGCGTTTCAAATTTTTCGGATAGCCTTCTTGATAAATCTTTATGACCGATACGCAAAAGGTCTATTTCATCGTATTCGGTTATTTGATTGACAAATTCACGAAATGAGGTTTCAACAAAAGTAACATCTTGCGGAAGTTGTTCTTTCAAAAAAATCTCGTTAAGAACTGCTGAACGGGAGGCAATAATTTTTTTAGCGCCGTGTGTACGAAGGATTTGTGAAATTTTTGTAACGGCTTCTTTTTCATCAACTGCCCATATTACTTTTGCGTTTGGTTTTGAAAAGTTCAATTCAAAATCTTTAAGGTAATCTTCAATGTCTGCAACCGCTTTAGAACGTGTGTATAATGCTCTTTTGCGAGCCAGTTCCAAGTTTGCATACTCTTTGCACAACTGCTTCCTACGAAATTTATAAAGAGCATTTGCTTCTATGCTTATTTGGTGTCCTGTCACATCTGATACTGCTCTACCAGCACGGTTTAAGAAAGATTGTCTGAACTCCGACATTGTTTTCTACTCTTTTTGTTTAGTATCTATAATGATGGTTACAGGACCATCATTTATCAGTTCAACGTCCATCATAGCGCCGAATTGTCCTGTTTCGATTTTTTTTCCGACTTCACTTTCCAAAACCGTAATAAATCGTTCATACATTGGAATGGCAAAGCCGGGCTTAGATGCGTGCATATACGATGGACGATTCCCTTTTTTTGTTGATGCAAACAATGTAAATTGACTGATAACCAATATTTCACCACCAATATCAAGAACTGAGTTATTCATAATAGCATCGGTATCATCAAAAATACGAAGTCGGGCAATTTTGGCACATAGCCATTGAATATCATCATCGGTATCGCTATCTTCAATTCCTAAGAAAATCAACAATCCTGCGGCAATTTTTCCAACAACTTGTTGCTCAACCGTAACAGATGCACTTTTAACTCTTTGTATTATAACTCGCATTATATAATTTTAATGTGCTTCTAACCAATTATTTCCCGTACTTATATCAACCAAAAGCGGAACTGACAGTTGCATTGCATTTTCCATTTTTTGCTTGACAATGAGTTTTACTGTTTCCAATTCAGATTTTAGGACGTCGAACACCAATTCGTCGTGAACTTGTAGAACCATTTTACTTGTCAGTTGTTGTCGTTGAAATTCTTCCCAAATTCGAATCATGGCTATTTTGATAAGGTCGGCTGCGGAGCCTTGAATAGGTGCGTTAATGGCATTTCGTTCGGCGAAAGAGCGCATATTCATATTTCGGGCTTCAATGTCGGGAAGATAGCGACGGCGTCCCATCAGTGTTTCAACATATTTGTTTTTGCGGGCAAAAGTTCTTTGTTTTTCCATGTAGGTTTTTATACCGGAATATTTTTCAAGATATTGTTCGATGATAGCGGCTGATTCTTTACGTCCTATTCCGAGCCTTTCCGAAAGTCCGAAAGCGGAAATACCGTAGATGATTCCGAAGTTGACGGCTTTTGCCATACGGCGTTGTTCTTTGTTCACACTATCCAATGGAACGTTAAATACCCGCGATGCTGTTGCGGTGTGAATGTCTATTCCGTTAATGAAGTCTTCTTTCATAGCGGCGTCGCCGCTGATGTCTGCAATAATTCGCAGTTCTATCTGAGAGTAGTCGGCGGCAAGTAAGGTGAAGTCGTCGTTTCGCGGGATAAATGCTTTCCGAATTTCGCGACCTAATTTTGTGCGCACTGGTATATTTTGAAGGTTTGGATTGGTCGAACTCAACCGTCCCGTTGCGGTTACCGTTTGGTTATAGGAAGTGTGTATTCGCCCGTCGTATGGATTGATGAGTTCGGGAAGTGCATCGGTATATGTTGACTTTAATTTGGCAAGTGAACGGTAATCCAAGATTTTTTCAATGATGGGATGGGCATGTTGCAACTTTACCAAAACATCTTCACCGGTCGAGTATTGACCTGTTTTTGTTTTCTTGATGTTGGCAGAAATCTTTAAATCTTTAAATAGAACATCACCTAACTGCTTGGTTGATGATATGTTAAAGTTTTTTCCTGCTAAATTGTAAATGTCATTTTCAAATTGCAAAATCTCGTTTGACAGTATTTTAGAGAATTGAAACAAATCTGATTTGTCAATGTGAACTCCATCTGTTTCCATAGAAGCCAACACATTAACCAAGGGCATTTCAACATCAAAAAAAAGTGAAATCACTCCGGCTTTTTCCATCATCGGCAGAAAAATATTTTTCAGTTGAATGGTAACATCTACATCTTCGCAGGCATAATCTTTCACCTGTTCCGGATTTTGTCGGAATGCTGCTCGCATGGTTGATTGATTTTTTCCCTGTTTTCCGATAAGGTCTTCGATGGGTATGGGCGAATAGTTCAAATATTGTTCTGCCAGCGTGTTCATGTTATGGCGGGTGTCGGGCTGTAGCAAATAATGCGCTATCATGGTGTCGAACATAGCGCCGCGAAAATGAATATCGTATAATTGCAAAATGGAAATATCGAACTTCATGTTTTGTCCGATTTTCATTATTGTTTCGTTTTCAAATACTTTTTTGAAAACTGCTGCCATTTTTGTGGCTTCTTTCTTCTCTTCGGGAAGCGCAACAAACCATGCCTCACCTTCTGAAACGGCAAACGATATTCCGACAAGTTCGGAGGTAAAAACGTCAAGTCCTGTTGTTTCCGTATCAAAACAAACTTCCGAACATTTTGACAATTTTTCAGATAACTTTTCGGCTTCATGTTTGTCGGTTATCAGATGGTATTTGGGAGTAATATCTTTAATTGTCTTAAACTGCGAAGTTTGGCTATATAAATCAGATTGTTGAGGAGATGGAGTTTCATAATTACCGAAAAGATACATCTGACCTTGAACTTGTTGTTCAATTTGTTTTTCTGATTGTTTTTCGGCAGGCTTTTTTTTCAAACTTAAATCTGTAAATATTCGCTTTGCCAATTGTCTAAATTCCAATTCATCTAGTACGGCTTTCAAAGCCTGCTCATCAGGTTGTTTCACACGTAGATGTTCATCGTCGAAAGGAACGGGAACATTAGTTATGATTGTTGCTAACTGTTTGGAAAATAATGCTTGTTCAGAAAACTGTTTAACCTTTTCCTGTAGGCGCGGATTTCTGATTTCATCAGCACGGGCTATTATCTCTTCTACAGTTGAAAATTGCGACAATAAATTGCGGGCAGTCTTTTCGCCTACGCCCGGTATTCCGGGAATATTATCGGAAGCGTCACCCCAAAGTCCTAATAAATCAATGATTTGCTTTGGTTCCTTCACACCAAACTTTTCACATATTTCTTTTGTACCCAAAACCTCTGCCACATCACCCATCTTTCCGGGACGATACATTAAAATGTTATCGGTGATTAACTGTCCCAAATCTTTGTCGGACGACATCATATAGACGGTAAAACCCTTTTTTTCCGCCTCTTTTGACAAGGTTCCTATAATGTCGTCCGCTTCGTAGCCGTCCATCATCAGTTTGGGGATGTGCATGGCATCTAAAATTCGGTCAATCCACGGCAACGAAGCAGCAATTTCATCCGGCATAGCCTGACGATTTGCTTTATATTGCTCATAATCAATATGTCGTATTGTTGGAGCATGAGAATCACATGCAACGGCTATGTGTGTCGGATTTTCAGTTGTAATAACCGACCAAAGAGAATTGGTAAAACCCAATATAGCCGAAGTGTTGATTCCTTTTGTATTTAAACGAGGAGTTTTATTCAACGCATAAAAAGCCCTGTAAATCAGCGCCATGGCATCTAAGAGGAAAAGTTTTTTGTGGTCTTTCATATTATTGTTTATTATTTTTATATTACTTGTTTTTTGTTTTATATAACTTCCTTTCTTTTGCTTGTTGGTTAGCCCGAAGGGCTTGATTTTCATAACTGCAAGCGAGCGTAGCATTGCTTGCAGTTATGAAAATCACTACACTACTAAACTGCCTAAAATGCAGGACTTTCTTCACTATTTAAAAAATACTTCTCTTCTATTTCAACACCATTTTCTGTCAAAAATTGTCTGTATTCATCATCAAAACAAATTGATTTATGATGTTTTTTTTGATTCTTAATGTAATTGATAATTGTCTGTTTATCACTTAAACTATAAGTAAAAGCAGTAAAACTTATTGACCATCCTTCAAAATTGGGAAAGTTTGGATTTTGCCTTAACCATTTACTTGAGTGTTCTTTTACTTCCCGCATAAAAACCGACAGAGCAAAAGAAGGGTGCATATCAAATAGCAAATGTATATGGTTTTCCGTTCCACCAATGCGGTAAAGTTTCGATTTTTTATTGTTAATAATGCCCATTATGTAGGCATACAACTCTTTTTCATGTGCTTCTGGAATAGTGTTTTTTCTGTATTTAGTACAGAAAACAACGTGATATAGTAACTTTGTATAACTCATATTTTCATTATTTTTTGTTCTGCCTTTCAGGCTGCCGCAGGCAACGCTTCGCTCGCCTGCGGTTACGAAAATCAGTCCTTTCAGGACAAACGCGTCAAAATTAATCATCTCTTCTTGTCGCAAAGCACTTCATTTTTGCCATGTCTTGTGTTACTTTCATGGCTTCGTAGATGGTGTTGTCGGTGATAATCATCTGATACCATTTTTTGTTTCTTTCGATGGCAGCGGTGTCGCTTGGATTGATTTCGTCGCTTGTCAGTATGCGGGCATCAATGTTGAGTGTGTCTTTTCCGAGGTTTTTATATTTTTCGGCTTCGTTGTTTTGTCGTTCTATGAAGTTTTTATAGGTTTCAAAGTTTAAAGGATAGCGTGATTCATCGCGACGTTGTTTCAATCGTTTTGCATTTTCATCGGTCAAGGCGAAAAATGTGTTTTTTGCGATACGTTCATTGCTTTGTTTAATGACATTATCCCATTTACAGGCATTGTTTCTCCATGGGGTATAAGTACTTGTGGCAATTTCCGACCATGCTAAGGCGTTGCTCAGTTCCCGTTCGCCGGTATCTATGTATTTGTAAGAATCGGGAACGATGATGTTGGGTGTTACGCCTTTTAACTGCGTTGAACTTCCATTGATTCGATAAAATTTTTGTATGGTGAGTTTCAGCGAGCCTAATGGTTTGATGTCGTTTTGACCTATGACAAGGCGGTCTAAATCATCGAATCGTTGTACCGTTCCTTTTCCATAAGTTGTTGAACCCATAATGACGGCGCGCCCGTAATCTTGCATGGCGGCGGCAAAAATCTCAGATGCCGATGCTGAATAACTGTTCACCAAAACCAACAATGGACCATCCCACACTATACCGCTTTTGGTATCCGACAGCACTTGTGGCGGTTTGCCTCTTCCCTGTATCTGAACAACCGGTCCCTGGTCAATGAAATGTCCCGAAATATCAACACAATCCATCAACGAACCTCCAGTATTACTTCGCAGGTCTAAGATGATGCCCGATACGTTTTCGGCTTTCAGTTTATCAAGTTCATTCTTCACGTCCACAGAACAACGCCTTCCGTTTCTATCCTGAAAATTGGCATAAAACGACGGAAGATAAATATATCCGACACGACTGTGATTGTCTTTATCGGTTAAAACCATTGATTTTGCATACGTTTCTTCTATTACGATAACATCGCGTATAAGGGAGATTGTTTTTTGAGTGCCGTCCATTTTTTGAACGGTCAAAATCACTTCTGTTCCTTTCGGACCGCGAATGAAACGAATGGCTTTGTCAAGACGCATGTCCACCACATCGGTAGTCTCTTTGGTATTTCCTTGTGTTACTTTTAAAATCTTGTCGTTAACTTCCAATTCTCCCTGTTTCCACGACGGACTTCCGATTTTAATATCGGTAACGGTAATAAAACCGTCTTTTTGCGTCAATGTAGCGCCGATGCCTTCTAACTGTCCTGAAAAACGAATGTCGAAATCTTCTTTGTTTTTCGGCGGATAGTATTCGGTATGCGGGTCGTAAACAGATAAAAGGGCATTGATGTAAGAAGCCAAATAATCATCGTCTTCATCTTTTAGCCAATAACTAAAAGCATCTTTATAACGTTTTTCGACCGATGTACGCGCCTCTTTTTCAAACTCGTCAAAAGATTTCACTTTGACTGTATCGCTTTTTTCCATTGCTTTTTTCTGGTCTTCCAAACTGTTATATACCCGTGTCATCACCTCATATTTTAAGGCTTTACACCAGCGGTCTTTTATTTCGGTGGTATCTTTTGCCCAACTCAAACTGTCGGGGTCAAATATTACGGTTTCATTTACCTTAAAATCAAATGGCTTCTCAAGAATCATCATACTGTAACGTTCTGCTTCTTTTGTTCTCCGTTCGATTATTTCAACAGCAAGGTCGAAAAATTCAAGTTTAGTTCCCAAATATTCATCGTCCAATTTATCCCGATATTTGCTCAAAACATCTATATCTGCTTGTATAAAGATACGCTTTGAATTATACACCCTTTTTATATACTCATCAAACGCTTTTTGAGAAAAAGTATCGTCAATAGGTAATGGGTTAAAATGCTCCTGCTGAATGTCTTTTTGAATCGCAGACTGTAAATAAACGTTACGTTTTATGCTGTTCATCGGCTCTTGACCGAAGCAACTCTGACAGATAATTAATAAACCTGTCGTACAGAAAAAAAGAAAAAATCGTTTTACCATAACTATAAAATTTAGGGTGCAAAGGTACGGTTTTTATGCAAATAAGGCTTCCCGTTTTTGGAATAGGAAACCCCAAATAAAGTTATGTAACGAACTAATTTATTTTATAGCCCTGTGGAGTATATCGGAATCGAACCGATGACCTTTTGACTGCCAGTCAAACACTCTAGCCAACTGAGCTAATACCCCAAAAAAACGGTGCAAAGATAAGAAATATTTTCGATTATTGAATAGTAGTGGTGCGTTAACTTTTCAAATTTATTCATAATTGGTTACTATATAATTAAATACAAGCGTTCTTTGATTTTTTGATTTGAAATGAAAAATA
>Ga0209628_10000092_pt1 | contig 46872 bp, 31 predicted proteins | sample TergutCu122P4_FD_187285 | JGI IMG/M metagenome (GOLD analysis project Ga0209628, IMG submission 187285) | Cubitermes ugandensis P4 segment gut microbial communities from Kakamega Forest, Kenya - Cu122 P4 (SPAdes) (version 2) | ecosystem: Host-associated > Arthropoda: Insects > Digestive system... | reverse complement strand
GTTTTCAACGTGCAAAAGGAATCATTGGACTGATTAATCTTCTTTACAATATGTGTAGATTTGAACAAATTGTACGGTTAGACCTTTTGCCAATAAAAAAAGTATAGAAAAAACATAAAAGTAAATTGCTGATAGATAGATAGATAAAATTTATAAAAAGTTGTTGTTGGGTAAAAAAATATAATATTTTTGTCGCATCTTTTGAAAGATTTTTCAAAAAGTTTTAACGGATTCCGGCTTTTTGGAAAATTAAAATGTTAAAAATGAATTATTCGGAGTCCCCAATAATAAAACATCATGAATACTTTCGGTACGTCATTCATTCTTAGCGATTACGGCGGTACGTATGATTCTCATATTGGCGGTACGATTATTGGTTCTCCTGTTGGTATTGCATTAGATTTCAATTTTATTCAAAGCGAATTAGCTCGTCGCGCCCCCTCGCACCACCCATACTCTACCCAACGCCGCGAACTAGACAGAGTGGAGTTTTTGTCCGGAATTGAAAACGGAAAAACAACCGGTGCTCCGATTGAATTTAGAATTCAAAATACTGATGTACAATTAGATAAAACAATATTGCACGTGCTGAAACCGTCGCACGCCTCTTACACCTACAAGATGAAGTACGGAATTACAGATAATTCGGGTACCGGAAGAGCTTCAGCTCGACAAACTGCGTGCAGGGTTGTGGGCGGAGCTATTGCAAAACTCTATTTAAAAAAGTTTGGAATTGAGATTCATGCTTGGGAAGATGCAGAATGCAGAATGCAGAATGCAGACGGTGACACTTTCGGCGCATTGGTACATTGTGTAATTAAAAATCTACCTGCTGGTTTAGGAGAGCCGATATATGATAAATTTGATGCGCGGTTGGCTTATGCTATGCTCTCTATTAATGCATGCAAAGGTTTTGAAATAGGAAAAGGTTTTGATGCTGCCAGCATGAAAGGCTCTGAATATAATGATATTCAAAATCCCGATTTCTCTTTTCAAAGCAATAATGATGGCGGTGTGCAAGCCGGAATTACAAACGGGCAAGAGTGCTATTTTTCTCTAGTATTCAAACCGATTCCTACATTGCAAATGGAACAACAAACAATTGATTTTGACGGAAAACCAATCACTTATATGGGAAATAATCGCAATGACCGCTGTGCAGTTCCCAGAGTATTGCCGGTGATAGAAGCAATGGCCGCCTTAGTGGTAGCAGATTTTATGTTGTTGGCTTAAAAGTGATTCTAATAAGATTTTATTGATTTGCAAGATTTTTTACTAATAGGCGTTATCTATGGTAAAATAAAACATATTTATGGTAAAAAATCTTCCCAAAACCGCAATCGTTTTTAAAGGTATAAAATACTCATATACAGAACTTCTACAATATGCAGAAAAATATAGTCAAACTTTTTTACTACAAGGAAACGCACCCAAAAAGGTGATGATTTTTGCCGATAATTCACCGGAATATTTTTTTGCAACTTACGGAGCATTTAAATGCAACGCCTGTGTGGTGCCTGTAGATGTGCAATCTACGCCCAAAGAAATTTTCTATATTATGGAGGAATGCCTCCCCGAAATTATATTTGTATCAGAATATTATAAAGAGAAAATCATGGCTGTTGCCCATACCATTCCTAATTACAACTACACCATTCTTTCTTCTGATGATATTGCGGTCTCAAATATTGATGAAACACCCGTAATTGAAATTGCAATGAGACAAGATGAGCACGTGGCTGCGATAATTTATACTTCCGGAACGACAGGATTGCCTAAGGGTGTGGTGCTTTCTTATAAAAATTTTTGGTATAATTTGGATGCGGTTTGTAATCAATTACCCATTTTTAATGCTAATGGTAATGTAATGGTTTTGCTGCCGTTACATCACTCTTTTCCGTTTGCCGGTACCATGTTGGCACCTATCTATGCGGGAGGAACTTGCTGGATTACAGATGGTATGAAACCGGAATCTATTTTAAAAACGCTAAACGACGGAAAAATAACGTTAATTATTGGGGTGCCTAAACTCTATGAAATGTTAGCCAAAGGCATCATGTCGAAAATCAATACCAGTTTTGCCGCAAAAACGTTGTATAAATTAGCATCATTTTTAAAATGGAAAACTTTTTCGAAAATAATTTTCAAGGCGGTGCATCAAAAATTTGGCGGTCATATTCAACATTTGGTTTCCGGAGGCGCAGCCTTACCCACAGATATTGCTAAAATATACAGAACCTTGGGATTCTATATTTTGGAGGGATACGGAATGACGGAGTGTGCTCCAATGATTACTTTTACGCGACCCGGCGAGTGGCGCTACGGTTATGCCGGCCGTTTGTTGCCCGGCTGTGAAATGAAAATTGCTGAAAACGGCGAAATATTAGTGAGAGGAAACAATGTTATGCAAGGTTATTATAAAAAAAACGAAGATACGGAAGCTATTATTCGTGACGGTTGGTTGCATACGGGAGATATAGGAACCATTGACCCTTTCGGCGTAAAGATTACAGGAAGAATAAAAGAAATTATGGTAACCTCTAATGGAAAAAACATCAATCCGGTAGAAATTGAGCATCAATTGATGAAAAATAGTACCTTTATGAAAGAAATTGTTGTTTTTCTTCATCAAGACCAGCTCCATTTGCTCATTTATCCCGAAATGAATGCAGTGCGATTACACTCAGACGACGACTGGGAAGAACTATTAAAAAATGAAATTGCCGAATATAACAAAAATGCAATGAATTACAAACGGATTCAGCAGTTTCATATCATTTCGGAAGAATTGCCTAAAAACAGATTGGGAAAAGTGCAACGTTTTAAATTAGACACATTGATTCAAAAAAAAGAAAAGAGACCCGAAGAAAATATAGAACACTTTTCATCTACTTATAAAATTCTAAAGCAATTTATTGATAAAGAATTGAATGTTAATGCTTATTCTGACTCTCATTTTGAAATTGATTTGGCCATGGATTCATTGAGTAAACTTTCAGTACTCACTTTTATAGAAAATGCTTTCTCTGTGCAAATAAAAGCGCAAGAATTAGACGACTTGTGTAACTTGGAAAAGCTAACACTTCATATTGAAAGGCATACAACGGAGTACATCGAAAATGAAGTATCGTGGAAAGATATTTTGCAAACAGAAAAATCTACACTAAAACTGCCACGTTCCGGTTTTATTCATTGGTTTACTGCTAACTTTATTACATTCACTTTTCATTTATATTTTCGATTAAGAGGAAAAGGAAAGGAAAACATTCCAAACCAACCTGTAATTTTCGCAGGAAACCACCGGAGCGGTTTGGATGGGGTTTTTATAACGGCGCGCTTGCCGTGGAAAAGAGTAAAAAATAGTTTCTTTTTTGCAAAAGACAAACATTTTCATTCGGTATTTGCACGTTTTATGGCACCCAGAAACAATATTATTGTGATGAATATTAACACGAACCTTCGTGAATCTATTGTGCAAATGAGTGAGGTGGTGCGGCAAGGAAAAAATATAATTATTTTTCCCGAAGGAACACGCTCTAAAGACAAGAATATGAAAGAGTTTAAGGATATGTTTGCTATTTTAAGTCAAGAATTGAATATCCCCATAGTACCTGTTGCCATTTCCGGTTCTGAGCGCGCTGCTTTCCGTTTCAAAAGAATTCCACGCCCTTTTGCACGTATTTTTGTAGAGTTTTTGCCGGCTGTTTACCCAACAGCGAATGAAAATACGAAACAACTGAAAGATAAAGTGCAAGAGATGATTAAAAGCAGGTTAACTTTTTAATTTTTTAATAAAATTTGCTTAATATATTGTTCATATTGCTCTTTCGGAAGAGCACCGAGAGTGGATGCCGGTTGCCCTTGTAGCGGAATAAAGATTACCATAGGAATACTTCTTGCTTGAAATAACGCTGCCAACTCTTTCTGTTGGTCTGTATTAATTTTGTACACATAAATTTCTTCAGAGTAAGTATTACAGAGCTCTTCCATAAAAGGAGCAATCATTCGACATGGTCGGCACCAATCTGCATAAAAGTCAATCATACATGGCTTGTCTCCAAGATATTTGAACTCATTAGGACTTTCTTCATAATTCCAAACCTTTTGTTTAAAGGTCTCTAATGTTAACATTTCCGGTTTTTTTTCTTTTTGAGCGATTACTGTCAATCCCGAAAGAATGCATAATGCACTCCATAACATACAAATTGTTCTTTTTTTCATTTTTGTTTAATTTTATTAAAATTTATATATTCTGTACTTCACACTCTAAATTTACTTCAAAACTCTCAAAAACAGATTGTTGAATTTTTTTAGCCCAATTCATGATTTCTTGACCGGTAGCGTTTCCGTAGTTTACCAATACCAATGGTTGATGGGGGTAAACACCTGCATCACCTTCACGGAAGCCTTTCCAACCGGTAATTTCAATAAGTTGTGCTGCAGCCAATTTTACATGGTTTTCATCTTCTTCAAAATAAACTAATTGAGGATATTTCTGTTGCAATTTTTCAAAATGCTCTTTTAAGATAACAGGGTTTTTAAAGAAACTGCCCGCTGAACCAATTTTTTCAATATCAGGCAACTTTCGATGGCGTATTTCTTTAATTTTTTCTTGAACCCATGCTAATGTTATGTTAGGATAGATGGGTACTTCATCACGTAATGCCTTATATGTAAGATTATAGCGTTCAATCTTCGATAATCGAAATACTACAGCAGTAATGATGAACTTGTTTTTTAATTCATGCTTGAAAATAGATTCTCTATAGCCGAATTGACATGCTTCGTTTGAAAATGTTAACCATTTTCTTGTAGCTATTTCAAGAGCAAGAACCTCTTTGATGGTATCTTTAACCTCAGTACCGTAGGCGCCAATATTTTGCACCGGAGAACTACCCACTTTTCCCGGAATACCGGCTAAATTTTCTACGCCAAAAAAATTGTTTTTTACACAAAAATCAATAAAATCATCCCAATTTTCACCGGCTTTTACTTCAATTTCAACAAAATCCTCAGTTTCATCTTTAATTTTTATTCCTTTGGTATTAATATGAATCACAGTGCCGTCAAAGTTTTTCGTAAATAAGAGATTGCAACCACCGCCAAGTATAAAGAAGGGAGTTTCAAATACTTTTTGAGCAAAAAGGTATTCAAAATCTTCTTCTTTGTTAATAGAGATAAAATTATCGCAAGTAGCCTCTATTTTAAACGAATGAAACGATTTTAAAGAAAAAGGTTGTAATATGCATTGTTTAAACAGTTTGCCGCGTTCTTCAAAATTGGTATATTGGTCGTAGCTGGCAGCGGCGGGAGAGAGTAAGCAAATTTTCCCTTTTTGCGTGTTCATAATGGCAAACCGGATGATTTTTTGCATATCGTCTTCCACAATGTAGGTTGCAGAAACGTTGCGCGTAACGTCTCTGCTTTCCCATTCGGTTTTCATCCGTTTTCCGGCAGGTCCCATAAAAACAAGATTTTCTACAGGGTTTTTATCCAAATAATCATACAAAACCGCATAATCAATACCTCTGTCAAAACCACCGAGTAGCAATGTATTTACCTCGTTCAATGTTTGTAGCGCATAAATAGTAGCTTCGGGTACGGTGGCAATGGAATCGTTATAAAAGCGAATGCCGTGTTTTTCACCCACAAACTCTTGCCGGTGTTCTAAAGGAATAAATGTAGCTAACGCCGTTTCAATGGCTGCATCGGAAATACTTAGTAATTTGCATGTTGTGATAGCAGCATGATATTTGTTCTGATTTGAAAAAGAAAAAAATTCTCTTGTAAAATTATGTTGGGATAATAATTTTGTAATCCATTCATCATCTTGATTATACAGTAAAATATCATGGCCATTTTGATATTTTGTAATATTCAATTTGGCTTGTACGTAACTCGAAAACGAGTTAAAGTGGTCTAAATGCTCTTGATACAAATTGAGTAATACGGCAATATGGGGCGAATGGCGCGCAAATTCCAACTGATGTGCAGAAAGTTCAGCAATTACAAGTGTTTCGTCCTCAATATTTTCAATGATATCGAAAAAAGGCACACCGATATTTCCTGCCAGTATCGTTTTTTTATGATTGTTTTTTAGAATATGATAAATTAATGAAGCTGTTGTGCTTTTTCCTTTAGTTCCTGTAATTCCAATGGTTTGTTTTCCATAATATTGCAGAAACAGTGCGGTTTGAGAGCTTATTTTTTCCGGATCAATGTAATAGTTTATATTGATAAAACTAATTCCGGGAGTTTTTAAAATAATATCATAATCATTCAAATTCTGAAGATAATTATCGCCGAAAATAACCGTAGTGTTACTATCGTTTATGTCAATAATCTCTTTATCATGAATTGCCAAATGTTTATCAGGTAAAAGTTTTCTAATAAATCTAAAAGATGATTTGCCTTCTCTGCCGAAACCGAGAATGGCGATTTTTTTATCTTTTAAGAAGTTGATAATTTTCATTTTATTCTATTAGCATACTATTCCTAATTCACGGCAAATATATAAAAAAAGAAAAACGCCCCCAACCCGAACAAGTTTGAAGCAAAAAAGAATCAAATCTCACGGGCAATCACACCATTACCCCACCATAAAATAAGTATTTGGATATTGATGGCGTGCTTCTTTACTACGCCTTGCTAAAACGAATGCAATAGATAAGGTTCCAATACGTCCAATATACATATTGGCGATAAGAATTATTTTTCCGGCTTCGCTTAATTCAGAGGTGCACCCCATAGATAACCCGCAAATTGAAAAGGCGGAAACCGATTCAAAAAGTAGTGTTGTAAAAGAAAAATGAGGCTCTACAAGGGCAAGCGCAAATACAGATATAAAAATGATAAGCATAGACATTACCACGATAGAATATGCTTTGTCCACAATTTCAAAAGGGATGGTTCTTTTTTGAAACTCAATATTTTTTTTTCCACGAATGGTGGCGGCTACCGATTTAAAAATCACAAAAGCGGTGCTGGTTTTAATACCGCCTCCGGTAGAGCCGGGAGATGCCCCAATAAACATCACTAACATAATGAGCAGAAGGGCGGGAACAGAAAAAGCGCTTACATCTAAAGTGTTAAACCCTGATGAGCGGGAAGTTACCATTTGAAAAAAGGAGGCAAAAACAGATGCCCCAAAATTATTTAGGCTCTTCAAAGCATGGTGTTGTTCTAAAAAGTAAAAAATTACAGCCCCACTCACAATAATAGCCAAAGTAGTATAAAGCACAATTTTTGTACTGGGAGTTAATTTTTTCCATTTGTGCGCATGTCTTTCTTTTATTTGTTTCGGGCTAAACACATCGTGTAAAAATATAAACCCCATTCCGCCCATTAGCACTAAACACATCACAATAGATTGAGGCACATAACTTTTTGCCATTGCCACGTGCATAAAACTTTCATCCCACAAACAAAAACCTGCATTCGTAAAAGCCGAAATAGCATGAAAAAAAGAGTAAAAGAGATTTTCGGAATGAGAGGCAAATAAACCGGTTGAATTCCAGTAAAAGTAGAGTGATATTACTCCGATTATCTCAATAAGAATAGTAGCCAGTAGAATTTCCCGCAACATAGAGATAGAATCTGTTATACTTGAGGTTGAAAAAAATTCTTTAAGTAAATGTTGTTGCTTAATTCCTATTCTTGATGAGGCAAAAAAAGCGGCAAAAAAAGTTGAAAAAGCCAAAATGCTGATTCCTCCGATTTGCATAAGAAATAAAATGACTAATTGCCCCCAAAATGTAAAATCAGACCCTGTGCCCAAAACGGTTAACCCCGTTACACAACTTGCACTGGTAGAAGTAAATAAAGCGTCAACAAACGATATTTTTTCATAAGTCATACAAGGTAGCAATAGCAAAATGGTACCGATGGTTATCAGGATAAAAAAAGAAATAATCATCAACGCTGCCGGTGTGATTATCGGTTTAGAAAAAAATTTATTTGGGTTTTCGAGGCTTTGGCTCTTAAAACGCACAGTAAAATGTTGAAGAATTTTCATTGAGTGACTAAGAGTTATCTTTGATGAAAAAGTCAATATCTTTTGATTTAGCAAACACTACCAATACATCATCTTTTTCGATGAGTACGTTGTTATCCGGCACACCTGCCACATGTTCTTTTTGAATAATTTTTGATTTTGAGTTTGGTTCTTCCACTTTCCAGCGAATTGTAATTAAACTCATTTTAAAATTATCTCGAAAACCTACTTCACCTATTGTTTTACCCACAATAGATTCCGGAGCAAGAATTTCGGCAACCTTGTATTCTTCAGGAAGTTGAAGATAAGAAATTAAGTTGGGGTTCACTAATCTATCGGCAACAATTTGTCCTACTTCATCTTCAGGAGATAAAAATTCGACAATTCCCATTTTTTCGAGGATAATTTTTTGATTTTCTCCCATAGTTCTACAAATAATTCGCTTAACGCCAATATCAAGCAAATTCGCTGCGCACAGCAATCGAGCTACAAAATCATCTCCAATAGTAATAATAGCAACATCGTAATCCAAGATATTTTCGGCGAGCAAGGCGCGTTTGTTTGTAGCATCAGTACAAACAGCAAACGCTACATCTTCTGAAATATCTTGAATAACGCTTATGTTACTGTCAATAATAAGTACTTCAGCGCCTTTTTCGGAGAGTGCTGTGGCAATAGAAGTGCCAAAATGTCCGGCGCCAATTACAACAACCTTTTTCATTTTGTTTTTTTATTTGAGGGCGCAAAAGAAGTAAAAAAACGATGCCATCTGCATACAAAAAAATATTCTTACTTTTGCAAATTAATAATCATAAAAATGAAAATTCATTTTATAGCTATTGGTGGTAGCGCCATGCACAATTTGGCATTAGCGCTCCATAATAAAGGATACTTAATTACCGGCTCTGATGACGAAATTTTTGAACCTGCAAAAAGCCGGTTGGATAAAGTTGGGCTTTTGCCTCGTGAAATCGGTTGGTTTCCTAAAAAAGTTACCGCAGATATAGATGCTGTTATTTTGGGAATGCACGCCCGCGAAGATAATCCCGAATTGTTGAAAGCAAAAGAATTGGGAGTAAAAATATATTCCTACCCAGAGTTTTTGTATGAACAAAGCAAAAATAAAACGCGCATTGTGGTAGGTGGTAGTCATGGAAAAACCACCATTACCGCCATGATTATTCATGTATTGCAACAACTGAACATGGTTTGCGATTATATGGTGGGTGCCCAATTAGAAGGTTTTGATATTATGGTAAAACTTTCCGACGAAGCCGAAATCATGGTCATTGAAGGTGATGAATATTTAACTTCGCCTATAGACAGACGTCCGAAATTTCATGTCTATCAACCTACTATTGGAATTATTAGCGGCATAGCCTGGGACCATATCAATGTTTTCCCCACTTTTACATTTTATGTAGAACAATTTAAAATTTTTGCAGAAATGATTCCTCAAAACGGACATTACATTTATTGTAAAGATGACGTTGTGTTGCAAGAAATGAACCAAACTGCAAATATTTTTGCTTCTGCTATGGGATATAGCGTTCATCCTCATTATATTGAAAATGAGGTAACTTTTCTTCAAACTAATGTTGGAAATATCCCATTGCAAATTTTCGGGAAACACAATCTTACCAATATTAATGCTGCCCGTTTGGCATGTAATGCTATAGGTGTTTCAGATGAACAGTTTTACCATGCCATTCAAACATTTAAAGGTGCGAGTAATCGTTTGGAGTTGTTGCGTAAAAACGAAACCTGCGCTATTTTTAAAGACTTTGCGCACTCACCATCCAAGTTAAAAGCCACGATAGAAGCATTAAAAGCGCAGTTTCCGCACCGCAAGCTCGTTGCTTGTATGGAATTACATACTTTTAGCAGTTTAACGGAAAAATTCTTAGAACAATACGCCGGCACTATGGATGAGGCCGATGTGGGAATTATTTTCTTTACTCCCGAAACTGTTGCCCATAAAAAACTATCTCCAATTACTACAGAAATGATTTTTAATGCGTTTCAACGGAACGATTTGGAGGTTTATCATACCTCAAAACAATTAGAAGAAAGAATATTAGAGATGAGCCATGGGGATACCGTGTTGGCGTTTATGTCGTCTGGAAATTTTGGCGGATGGAATTTGCGGAAATTGGTGGAGAAAATATGCTGAAAATTAATGTTTATTTGCAGCACAAAAATCTAAATGAAAAAATAAAAATTAACCAATTAAAAATAATAACTTTATGAAAAAATTTGACCCCGCGAGCGCCATTCAAGATTTGCATCAATTTGGCGAATTTGGAGATGTAAACCCTTCCGTTACCGATTCTGCAACCTACACTTTTTTGGAAGCCAGAACCATGACCGACACTTTTCAAGGTGAAACGGAAGGCTGCTATTTGTACTCGCGCCACTGGAATCCGAGTAATAAGTATTTAGCCGATGCCTTAGCTGCCATGGAAAATACAGAAGCTGCATGGATAACTGCCTCCGGAATGGCGGCAATTACCTGTACAATTTTACAAATTTGCAATTCGGGCGACCATATTGTTTCCAGCATGACCACTTATGGCGGCACATTTGCTTTCTTTGAAAATTATCTGAAAAAATTCAATATCGAAGTTACTTTTGTCAATATTTCAAATTTAGATGCGGTAAAAAAGGCGATGCGACCCAACACAAAATTGATTTATACGGAAACGATGACCAATCCGCTACTTCAAATTTCTAACCTCCCCAAATTAGCTGAAATTGCACATGACAATAATGCCAAGTTAGTGTGTGATAATACATTTACTCCGTTAATGGTTACTCCGCAACTTCACGGTGTAGATGTGGTGGTGTATAGTATGACCAAATTTATAAACGGAAAAAACGATTGCGTTGCCGGCGCCATTTGCTCTACTACAGATTTTATTAACAGTTTGGCAGATGTGAATTGCGGTACCGCCATGTTGCTGGGACCCGTTTTAGACCCCAAAATATCTTCTTCTATCCTAAAAAATCTGCACACTTTACATATCAGAATGATGCAACACAGCAAAAATGCAATGTTTTTAGCAGAGCGCTTTAAAGCGTTGGGCATTACATTCAATTATCCGGGCTTACCCGGCCACCCAGACCATAACTTGTTGAAATCTATGATGAACGATGGCTACGGGTTTGGCGGAATGATTGCCATTGATATGGGAACAGCCGAAAAAGCCAACGCCATTATGGAAAAAATGCAAGATGCCGATGTGGGCTATTTGGCGGTAAGTTTAGGATACTTCAAAACGTTGTTCAGCAACTCCGGAAAATCCACATCTTCTGAAGTTCCCGAAGACATTCAACGCGAAATGGGTATGTCGGAAGGATTAATTCGTTTTTCTGTAGGGTTAGACATGAACATTGAGCGTACTTTCGAGAAAATTAAAGCCTGCATTCAAGCGGTATAAAAATCTCCCCTTCCCGCCCTATTAAAAAGTATGTATAGATTAAATTCATAATTATGTTAACAACAGCCACAAAACCAACAGTAAGAAAACCAAAACTCAAAAATATTGAGTTGATTTATGACAGTAACAATGAAATGGCAAGAAAAACATTGGATTATTTTTTGTCATTAGGTTTCTTTGAATTGCAAAAAACTGCAAAAAGCCCAATAATGAACGGTTTAGACGAATATAGGCGCGGGGAATATGTGATAATTAATAAAGGCAAAAAACAATGACAGAAGAAACCGGCAATTTTAAAATGACGATTGAAGCTTTTTTTGAAGCATTAGCTTCTAATCAAGATTTTATTTATGCTGTTGCTTATACTAACTCCTTTAAAAAGGATGTGAAACGGTGCTATAAACAAAATTTAGATTTGAATGAACTATACAATATAGTTGAAAAATTGGCAAAAATAGAGGAATTACCTCCGAAAAATCGTGTGCATTCTTTGACAGGTTTTGGAGAAGAGCAGAAGGGCAGAAGAGCAGAAGAGGAGAAGAGCAGAAGGGCAGAAAAGCAGAAGGGCAGAAAAGCAGAATACCTTAAACCCTGATTTTTTAAAGTGCCCTGAGTAGCAGAAAAGAACTATTTGAAATTTGATTTTCTAGTTTTGATGAAATTTGATATCATTACTGATAACAGTTTCAATTTTGAAAATAAATTTGCAAAGTCATCATTTGAAACATATTTTAATTCCTTTGCTAAATAAAGTTGCGTGCGCAATTCACCGCTTGAACCTTTTGCTATGTACAAGAAATGGATAAATTCTTTATTCGTTTGTCGTTCAAAACCTTCTGCAATATTAGAAGGAATTGATACTGATGCCCTTTGCATTTGGTCTTTTAGTCCATAATCTTTGCAATCTTTCAGTATTTCGTAAACTTTTACGCAAATGCGCATCCCCTCTTTCCAAATTTCTAAATCTTCAAATGTACTAATTGTGTTTTTTTTCTCTTGTGTGTTCATATTTATAAAATTAAATTACTACCCCAAACGTATCCCACCCTCAAATTATTGCTCTTCTGCCCTTCTGCTCTTCTGCCCTTCTGCCCTTCTGCTTTTCTGCTCTTCTGCCCTTCTGCTCTTCTGCTTTTCTGCCCTTCTGCTTTTCTGCTCTTCTGCCCTTCTGCTTTTCTGCCCTTCTGCTCTTCTGCTTTTCTGCTCTTCTGCTCTTCTCCTCTTCTGCCCTTCTGCTTTTCTGCTCTTCTGCTACTCAGGGTACTTTAAAAAATCAGGGTTTAAGGTATTCCGCTTTTCTGCTCTTCTGCTCTTCTGCCCTTCTGCAAAAAAAATCCTTCCCTTCCCGCCATATTAAAAAATATGTATTTTCGCACGGCTATTTATTAAAGTAAAACCAAACAGTTATGATTTACACGGTTCACTTGGATGATAATTATGTTGATGCCAGAAATTTACTGGAAAAAATGAGTCTTTGCAAGCAAGGAGTTTATTTTGAAAACCCTCTTAACCGCGACATTACTTCTTCAGAATATTTAACAGTTGAACAATTCCGAAGGGAAGCCAAACAAAGCCTGACAAAAATAATGAACGAACATGGTATTTATTAATCGTCAAGCGAGAGTAGATTTAGACAATATTGTTATAGGTCTATTAGAGTGGGAGAAAATTACCCTTACAATACAGGAAGTATTACACTATGTTGATGATATTACAGAGATTTGTTATCAATTGGATAGATTAGCATATCATCAACCGGCAAAATATAGCAGTCATTTAGAACACGGAACCTACTCGTATCCTTACAAACGTAGTAAATCAACCACATGGTATTTAATTTATGATATTGACCCATCTAATACCATATATGTCAATAAAATAATAAGCAATTATTTGACAATTTCTTAACTCATTTTTTTGTCTTCTGCTCTTCTGCCCTTCTGCCCTTCTGCCCTTCTGCTACTCAGGGTACTTTAAAAAATCAGGGTTCAATGTATTCTGCTCTTCTGCCCTTCTGCTTTTCTGCCCTTCTCCTCTTCTCCTCTTCTGCCCTTCTGCTCTTCTCCTCTTCTGCCCTTCTGCTCTTCTGCCCTTCTGCCCTTCTGCTCTTCTCCTCTTCTGCCCTTCTGCTCTTCTGCTCTTCTCCCCAAAAAAAATCACCCCCTTCCCGCCATATTAAAAAATATATATTTTTGCGCGTTAAAATGTGTAATTTTAGTAACAAAAAATATTATTAACCAAAATCAATTTATTATGAAAAAAATCTTTATTCTATTGTTCGCACTCTTTCTTAGTGTAACAATGTTTGCGCAACAAGCAAAAATGCCGGATCCAAACACTCCGGTAACCATTCAAAACACTGATGCGGGCGTATTGACCAAAGCCGTTGTAGAAAAGTCCGAAGTGCCAACCCGTGCCCCAGGAGTTACTATCTTTTGCGAAGGATTTGAAGGAACCTTTCCTCCAACAGATTGGACGCGCTATGGTACGAACTACCTTTCCTACACCACCGGTGGAAGAACAACCCCCGGTTGTTTTGGCTACGGAGTTGGGGCCAGTGCATCCCCAACTTATGGAATAACAACACACGCTTTTGTTCCTACAGCAGGAGTTGACTTTTCCTTTTATACAAAAGTTGGTGTTTTTTATGGAAGTTCTTCCTCTTACACTGCTTTCAGAATCAAAGTTTCCACTACAACAAATGCCCAATCTGCTTTTACTACTATAAAGGAGTACTCCACATATAACTATTCAGGAATTCACTCAAATAATGTAATTGTAAACAATGCAATAACAAACTGGTATGAAATGTCAGTTAGTTTGGCTCCATACGTTGGACAAACCATCTATATGGCTATTGAAGTTTATGACCGTTACGGGTGTGATAATATCAGAATTGACGATGTTTGTGTAGGTGTGAAATCAGATAATGATATGGTGCTTTCTTCGGCAGTGTATCCCTACTTCGAAGTTCCCCGGAATCAAGACTTACCATCAACCCTTTCTGCAACGGTTAAAAATAATGGTTTACTAGCACAAAGCAATGTAAAACTTGAAGTTAGCTATGACGCAGTTTTGCAAGGAACATCTCCTACTCATGCTTCTCTTGCGCCAAATGCTACAGTATCTCTAACCGCCCCAACTTTAAGTCCGGTAATTACTATGGGACCCCACACCATTAAATATGAAGTGAAACAAGATGAAATTGAAGATGCTCCCGTAGATAATATATTTAATATCGGATTTACAGGAACAAGAAATAAATATTCGGTAGATAACGGCGAATGGACTACCTATGTGGCCGGAACTGCTACCGCCACTTATGGTAACGTGTTCACATTTACCAAACCCACCACCCTTTTCCAAATTGAAGGTGAGTTTTATTATCAATCTGGATTAACCACTTCAAACAACTTTAGTGTTTCTGTACGTCAGGTAACCGGTACCAATACCGTATCAACAACTGTTTTATATAGTCAAACAGGTATATCCAAACCCAACAATGCTGTTTCCTTGATAAAGCATACCCTTGCTACTCCTTTAGTGTTAAACCCGGGAAGTTACTACATAGCTTTTTATGGTGCAAATATAAATGTACTTGGCGAAACTAACGGTGCAGGAAGAATTGGCTATTCTGGCACCACTACCGGAACAGCACTAACGGCTTTGGGTTATGCTCCATGTCTTCGTTTGTATGTTGATCCGGAAGCAAATGACTTGACTATGGTTGCCAACGGATTTCCTTATACCAAAATTCCGGCATTCATGGCACCAACGATACCTTTTCCAACTACCCTTTCTGCACGTGCGGTGAATAATGGTTCAGCAGCACAAACGAACGTAAAAACTTTGATTACTTATGATGGTACCCCTTTCCCTGTATCTTCAACTATTGCAACACTAGCTCCGGGCGCAACCTCTGCTGTGATGAATGTAACTCCCCCCGCAGGTACGGTTTTCCCAACCGCATTAGGAACCTACGATATAGCTTATAATGTATCTTCAGACCAAACAGAAGATTATCCGTCGGATAACACGCAAACTTTTCCGCTTGAAATTACAAATGGGCTATATGCTATTGATGGCGTAGGTACTTCTGATTTTAGAGGCGTAGGATACACAACTGCAAACTATGCTTTAGGAAACCATTTTACCATAACAAAGATGTCTCAGGTAAGTCAATTTAAAATTGGTTTCAGTGAAAGTGCAACAGGTGTACAAAACTACAATGTAATAATATACAAAAAAACCGGAGACAACGTTGTAGCAACTTCGCTTATTCCGCCAACATCAGCGTACAGAAATGCAGCAGAGGGATGGGTTACCATTGATATTACTCCTACTACTTTGTTTCCGGGCGACTATTTCGTGGGCATTCAACAAACTACAGCTAACAATATTGGACTTGCCTACGACGGTGCGCCGGGCAGAATGTGTTATGGTTATACAGGAGTTACCGCATTGGTTCCTCAAACCAATTTCGGCTCTCTCGCTATTCGTATGGTTTTGAATCCTATGCCGCCTTGTACAACTACCGCTCCAACTAATTTACAAGTTGTTCCCACTGCCACCGCAGTTACTTTTTCTTGGAATGGAGACGCGCCGGCTTACAAAATAACCGTTAACAACGGAACCATAGATACTTACTACTATACCACAACTAATACCATAACTATTACAGGATTAGCAGCAGGTCCATATACATGGAGTGTTACTGCGCTTTGCGATGATACAGGTAATCCTGCAACAACAGGAACTCCGTTTGCGGTTCCAGCTTGCTACGAAGTAGCAATCCCGTATTATTACGGATTTGAAGATGGTACAAACGATAGCTGGACTATTCCCTGTCATACTCAAGACCTACCTGCTTCTCCAACGGTTAACAATACATGGGTAATCTATCCGCCTGTTACTCCTGCAACTCTTGAATATAATAGAATGCCACGTACAGGAACTAAAAGTGCTACCTTGCGGTATGGCAATAACCGCTGGTTGTTCAGAGAGGTTTATCTAGAACCGAATGATTACACTTTTTCAGTATGGGCAAGACAAGATGGTGCAGCAGCAACGAATGCTTCTATTACATTAAAATATGGAACAGTGGCTACAGTAGCAGGTATGACAAATACCATTGTTGCAAAAACGGGAATTGTAAATGGAGAATATCAAGAAATTAAAGGAGATTTTACCATTACTACAGCCGGAGTATATGTAATGGGTATTTTTGGAGAAATAAACTCTTCTCCATGGTATATTACAATTGATGATATTTCATTGACAATAATCCCGGATGTGGATATGCAAGCGGTGAGCGTTACGGGACCGAAAAAAGTGATTGCAACTGTAGAATCTAACTTTACGGTAAACGTTAAAAATCTTGGAAAAACTCCCGCCGAAAACTATAGAGTAAGTATATTAACCGAAGATGATGTAGAATTGGGATTTGCAATAGGAACCACCTTATTAAACAGAAACCAAAGTACCAACGTTACCATTCCCCTTACTTTTGCGGAAACTCAAGTAGGACCTTTAAAACTTAAAGCCCGTGTAGATATTGACGACGACGAAGTGGCTACTAACAACGAAACCACGTTGTTGCTAAATATGGAAATTCTAACAATGTGTACTGACATGAATGGTTATGCAATTCTTGGAACAGCAACAACAATTGGAACTACTTACAATAATATGCCTTTCAATTTCTATTATGGAAACGGTGTTGCACAAACCATTTACCTTGAATCTGAACTTAACCTTGCCCCCGGCGCGACTATTACAAAATTAACATATAAATATAATGCAACTGTTGAAGTGCCCGGAAAACCAATTAAGGTTTATATGACACACACTACAAAGGCAGATTTTGGTACAGGAACTGCTTCTGCTGCTAACTTTATTCCAACCAATACCTTTACTAAAGTTTTTGATGGAGTCTTTACAACAGCCGTAGGTAATAATCTAGAATTAGTCATTAATTTTGATGAACCGTTTATTTATCAAGGCGGAAACTTGTGTATTATGACTCACAGGGAATTTGTTACAGAACTTGAATATTATACTCATGTGTATTGGTTAGTAAGTGATGTAACAACCAATCGTACCGTTCGTTATTATAGCGACTCAGCTCCGTTTAATTTTACAAATCCGGCAGCGTCAACAGGCTCTTGGGCTTTCAATCTTGCTATCCCCAATGTTACAACTAATGAGATTGGAACCAAAGAACTCACCTTAAACCCTGCTAACATTTTGGGAGACTATGGCGTGATTACGTTAGAACACGATGATACCTACTGTTTGGATGAAGCGATGGTGTATTTCTCTTCTAATGATGATTGCCATCCTATTGTGGATGTAAAATTTGATGGCGTTTCTAAAGGCGCGCTCGAAGAGTATCATTTTACTTATGCAGCGTTAGGAAAAGCGATGCTTCCTAAAATTGAAATCATTACCGAGTATGCCGAACTCTTCTTAGGCGATGTAGTTTTGGGAGAGGACGCTTATATTGAATTTCCAGATGCACCCGTTTGTGTGAACGGTACCGTTACTTTCGGAACCTATCAAGATTGTACTTATATTACTAATGTAATTATTGACGGCGAATCTTATGGCGCTATCGACCATTTCGATTTTAATTATTTCGAATTAGAATCAAATACGCTTCCTGAAATTGAAATTGAAACTTTTATTCCAAGTTACGAAATTGAAGTTACCACCGGCTTACACGGTGAAGTGAATTCTATTGGCACTATTTTCGAAAACTGCGAGTATAGAGAAATTTTTGAAATTGTTCCCGATGCTTGCTACACGTTAGATGCATTAATATTTAACGATGAAGTGGTTAACCTTCCTTCTTGGACCAGAGAATGGACTACCCCCGTGGTGGACGAAGCCAGCACGTTGAAAGTGTTATTTAAACCCGCTCCTTATACTATAGGATTTGAACAAATTGGCGCAGGTACGGTGATGATTAAGCAATTAACTCCTAATAACCCCGATCCTCTTCCACTTACTGGAAATATGACCATTTGTGTGGATGAAGGTATTAAATATCAATTAACATTCGAACCTGCTACCGGCTCAGAATTAGTGGCCGTATATATTAATAATGTATTGCAACCCCTTGCAGTAATATCGCACTCTTATATTCTTTCTCCTATGCATGCCAACCAAACGGTTAAAGTGGTATTCAAATTGATAGATATGAATATTTTAGCTACCGCCGGTCCTAACGGAACCATTACCCCCGCAGGAAATATAACCGTGCCTTACGGCTATGCTCAATCGTTCACCATTAAAGCAAATTCAGGTTATGTAATTGAACAAGTATTAGTAGATAACGAACTTTTAGATTTACCTTATGATGTAATTGACTTTACTACTTATGTATATGGATTTTCAAATGTAACCACTAATCATACCATTTATGCAACGTTCAAAACATCGTACCACGATGTTACGATTAATGGAAATACAGAAGCTCTTTGCGGACCTGGCGGCGGCGGTTCAGTATATCCTTCCACTATGGCAGTACCTTATAACGGAACTCAAAAATTCACTTTCTATCCTGATGCAGGCTACAAAGTATCGGCTGTATATGTAAACGGAGTGTCGTATCCGCCTGCTATTGCCACCGGTTCTTATACGTTCTATTATGTAACCACCCCACAATCTCTTGATGTTTGCTTTGAAAAAATTCCTTATCCTATTACGGCAACGAGCAGCGGCAACGTTATTATGACACCGGCTGCAGGGGTAACTTATGTTGACCACGGCGATAACCTCACTTATACCTTTGAAGCACGTCCGGGATACGAAATTACTAAACTATATGTGGATAATAATTTAGTGCCCGCCCCCATTCCATCAAGCTACACCTTTACTAATGTTACCGCTCCGCACACCATCAGCGTGGTGGCTGCCTTGAAACCGTTAACGATTACGGCTACTGCCATCAACGCCGGCGGATACATTACTCCGGCAGGCATTATTCCCGTTACTTACGGCGCAAACAAAATATTTAACTTCTACGCTGCCGGCGGATATTCAATTAAAGAAGTGTTAATTGACGGTAATAACAATGCAGAAGCTGTACAAACCGGAATTTACGTATTTTTAGATATTAAAGAAAACCACACTATTGACGTTTCTTTCGAAAAGAAAACTTACAAGATGAGGTCTGAAGTAGCTGGAAACGGCTCTATTGAACCTTTCGGTATGGTAGATATTCTTTACGGAGAAGATATTACCTACACCATTACCCCCGACTATGGCTATCAAGTATCAAGCGTATTGGTAAACAATATTGATATGGGAGCTATTACTACCTACACTTTTGCCGAAGTGGATGCCGACGGAACCATAGAAGTTCTCTTTGCACCAGAAGGCGAAGGCGGTGAAGGTGGCGAAGGCGGTGAAGGTGGCGAAGGCGGTGGATTAGTGATTGACGAAACAACTATAGAGGGTATTTCCATCTACAGCCAATACAATACGGTTTATATTCTCAACTCCAACCACCTACCTATCCGCGATGTATCTGTAATGGATATGTATGGCCGTTTGGTATGGCAAGGCAATCCTTCTACCGATAATACCATAACGTTAGACGTTGCCAATGGTATTTATGTAGTTCGCGTTGCCACCGACGACAAGTTTACGATAACCAAAGTGCCTATTCAAAGATAAACCATATCTTTATAGCTCAAAAAAAGAAGAGACGGGTTGCAACCCGTCTCTTCTTTTTTTTAAAAAAAACTATTCGTTACTACTTTTTGAAATATCTATTAAAAAGACTTTCAAAAACTTGTCCATGTCGTGCTTCATCTTTGCACATTTCGTGCACAGAATCGTGAATGGCATCATAGTCTAATTTCTTAGCTAAAGTAGCAATTCTTTTTTTGTCTGCGCAAGCGCCTTGTTCGGCAAGCATACGTTTTTCGAGGTTTGTTTTGGTATCCCAAACCACTTCACCCAGCAATTCTGCAAAACGGGCGCAATGGTCTGCTTCTTCATAAGCAATTCTTTTATAGGCTTCTGCAACTTCAGGGTAGCCTTCTCTATCTGCTTGGCGGCTCATTGCCAAATACATACCCACTTCTGTAGCTTCTCCCATAAAATGGGCGCGCAATCCTTCCACCACTTCTTCATTTAATCCTTTGGCAACGCCAAGACGGTGTTCGTCTGCCCATTCCAATTTTCCGGTTTCTTCTAATAATTTGAATTTTTCGCGCGGTTGTTTACATTGCGGGCAAAATTCGGGGGCTTGTTCTCCTTCGTGAACATAACCACATACGGTACAAATCCATTTTTTCATAGTGTATAGTTTAAATTATGAATAATTTATACTAACGATGCAACGTTTTATTTATTATGTAAAATAAAAACCAACGACACGCGTTTTTAAAAAATAATTATGTAAAAATGAAAAAAATCATTTCCCTTTTCGCTTTCTGCTTCGTGCTTTCTGCTTCATGCTTAAACGCACAAGATTTTCGGTGTTCTATTTCTATTAATTCCCAAAAAATTGTGGGAACCAACTACGAAAAATTTAACCAACTTCAACAAGAACTGTACAAATTTGTAAACGATAGAAAATGGTGCCAATATACATTGAAAATGGATGAACGGATTGAGTGTTCTATTCTTATAAATTTGGAAAGCCAAGCCGGCGATGTGTATAAAGGAAGTATGACACTACAATTGCAACGGCCTGTGTTTAAATCAAATTATAAAACCTCTGTGCTTAATTTTCAAGATAAAAGTATTCAATTTAATTATGTGGACGGAGACCCGTTAGAATATGCCGAAGGTAGCAATATGTCTTCACTAACATCTTTAGTTGCTTTTTATTTGAACTTGTTTTTAGCGGTTGATTTTGATACTTTTTCTTTGAATGGCGGAACTCCCTATTTTGCAAAGTGTAATAATATTCTTAACCTGAACCAATCGGTGGTAGAGCCCGGATGGAAAGCGCATGGATTGGGAGAAATAGGGCAAAATCGTTATTGGTTAATGGAAAACTTTTCAAATAGCTCATACAGTAAATTTCGAGATTTTTTGTATCAATACCACCGATTAGGATTAGATGTCATGGCAGACTCTCCTGATGTGGGACGCGCTTCCATTTTAGAAGCTCTTCAAATGCTGCAACAAGTGAATCAACAAAAAACGGCATTGTATTTAATGACCATTTTTACACAAACAAAACAACAGGAAATTATCAATATTTTTAAAGAGGGAACACCTTCCGAAAAGCAAAAAGTACTTCAAATCATGAAGCAAATTGACCCTTCCAATGCTCCGAAATACGACGCTATAAATCAACAAAATTAGCATGTTACGCACTTTGCATATTGAAAACTATGCCTTGATAGACGCATTAGATTTATCTCTTGACCGAGGATTTACTGCAATCACCGGAGAAACGGGCGCAGGAAAATCTATACTTGTGGGAGCGCTTTCGCTTATTTTAGGCGCCCGAGCCGACTCGTCCGTCTTGTATAATACTGCTAAAAAATGTATCGTAGAAGGTGAATTTGACCTTTGTAACCTCAATTTGGAAGAGTACTTCAAAATAAATGATTTGGATTTTGCTCATAGTATGATTTTGAGACGAGAGATTTCAGAAAATGGAAAATCAAGAGCTTTTGTAAACGACACACCCGTTACACTTAACATTTTGAAAGAACTTGCCGAAAAATTGGTGGACATACATTCACAACATCATCATTTATTATTAAATAAACCCGATTTTCGGCTACAAACCTTAGATGACTTTGCATTGTTGCACCAAACCGTTTTTTCATATCAACAAATTTATAATCAATATAAAAAAGTTGAAAAAGAACTATATGAATCTAAAGAAGAGGCAGCACAAAAACATTTAGAACAAGAGTTTTTGTCATTTCAAAGTCATGAATTGCATGAAGCCAAATTATTTTTGGGAGAACAGGAAGAATTAGAACAACAGATTGCTTTTCTGAAAAATGTGGAAGAAATTAAAATGCAGCTATATAAATCTTTGCAAATTTTATCGGAACAAGAGGGCAATTGCATACAACAACTCAATGAGGCAAAAAATGCTTGCCAATCTATTGCGCAATTTGATGAAAAAATTAGCGACTTTACCACACGATTAGACGCTATTTGGGTAGATGTAAAAGACATTGCATTTGAATTGGCTTCAAAAGAAGAAACAGTTGAAATAAAACCCGAAGAGTTAGAACGTTGCGAAAATAGATTAGATACTTTATTCCGGCTTCAACAAAAGCATTATGTAAAAAGTGTAGCAGATTTACTACAAAAATTGCAACAAATTGATGAAAAGTTGTCACAATTTGAAGACTTGGAAGCAAAAATTGAAATATTGCAAAAAGAATATGAAAGGTTAGAAGAAGAAACAGCATTTTTAGCAAACAAATTGTCTGAAAAAAGAAAGGAATCCGCACTATTATTTGAGAAAGAGCTTGAGAAAAAACTTATACATTTGGGCATGCCCGCTGCTATGATGAAAGTTGAAATGACTCAACATCCTTCTTATACTTTTACCGGCAGCGATGCTGTTCAATTTCTATTTTCAGCCAATAAGGGGATGCCGTTAGCTCCTATTGAGAAAACCGCCTCTGGAGGCGAATTATCGCGTATCATGTTAGCAATCAAATCAATTATTTCTGCGGCTTCCTTTATGCCTACCGTTATTTTCGATGAAATTGATACGGGCGTTTCCGGTTCTATGGCAAGTAAAGTAGCCGAAGTGATGTATGATGTTTCTCTACAACGTCAATTGCTAACCATTACGCACTTACCGCAAATTGCCGCCAGAGCTAATATGCATTATCTTGTTTATAAAGATGTTAAAAGTGAAAAAGCCGCTACAAAGATTAAAAAAATAGAAGGGACTGAACGAATTGAAGAGATTGCAAAAATGATGACAGGCAACAAAACTGGCGAAGCGGCGTTTAAAGCAGCGGAAGAATTACTTAATAATTAAAATGAATAAAACGCTTTCTGTTTTCTGCTTTCTGCTTTCTGCTTTCTGCTTTTCACATGCGTGTTTAGCACAAACCGGAATAGCGCAGCAAGATGCTGCACGATTTGTATATCAATCTTCTATTTCTTCTGCTTATGGGATAGGTAAAAATTATATTGAAACAGATATATACTCTAATACTAATTTTGCTTTTGAAATACAGCAAATTATAGCTTACCAATTTAATCATTATTTTTTTACCGGCATGGGCGTAGGTTTAGATTTTTGGTTCTATGAAAAAAAATTATCTGCATTTATTCCCTTTTTTGTTAATGTTACTGTTAAATTTGTGGATAGAAAAATGGCGCCTTTTCTGTTTGCCAATACGGGTTATGCATTCAAATGGCAGGTGCAAAAAAAAGCGGAAGCTGATATTTTTTTTGGTTCCAAAGCAGGGCTCTATTTTCAAACAGGTTTTGGATTTAATATTAAATTTTCGGACAAATTATCGCTTTTATTTTCACCTTATTATAAATTACAACAATCGGCAATACAGTACAGAAAAAGTGGAAGCGAGTTGCTTTTAGCCGAAACAAAAAACCAACTTTTCCATTTTGCAGGAATTAAAATAGGACTTTTGTATTAACCTAAGCTATTACGCCTCTCTTCCGTGACAATTTTTATATTTTTTTCCACTTCCACAGGGGCATGGTTCATTTCTTCCCACTTTTTTCTCTACCCGTACGGGAGCGCTTCCTTTTCCGCCAATGACCGGTCGGCCGCCAATTTCATGTCTTCCGGTTTGAAGTTTCCGTGCTTCCGATTGTGGCAACTGCGCCTCACGAACATTCGTGTGTTGCTCTGCCGGCAAACCGCCTTTGTTCAAGAAAGAAACAATTTCTTCATTAATTTTTTCTAATAATCTGTCGAAAAGATTAAAAGACTCTAATTTATAGATTAACAACGGGTCTTTTTGCTCATAAGAAGCATTTTGTACCGATTGTTTCAAGTCATCCATTTCGCGTAAATGTTCTTTCCATGCATTATCAATTACGGCTAATGTAATTCCTTTTTCAACAGAAAGTCCAATCTCCCGTCCTCCTGTTTCGTAGCATTTTTTCAAGGGTGCCACCACATTTAGGGTTTTTATGCCATCAGTAATGGGAATGGCGATGTTGGCAAACCGTTCTCCGTTATCCAAATAAACGCGCTCAATTACCGGAAACGCTTGTTTGCAAAGTATTTGCTGGCGTATTTTATAGTTTTCAAATACTTTTTCATATAACTCATCTATCAAATTTACGGTTTTTTCTTGAAAAAAATGCTGTTCGTTAAACGGTACTTCACAGCCAAAAGTTGTAATCACATCTTGTTCAAATCCTTCATAATCTTTCATTTCGTAATTACGTTCTACTATTTTTACACAAACGTCGTAAAACATATCGGAAATATCAATAGCCAATTTATCTCCGAAAAGTGCATTTTTTCTTTTGCGATAAATGGTTTCGCGTTGTTTGTTCATCACGTCGTCATATTCCAGCAAACGTTTACGAATGCCGAAGTTATTTTCTTCTACTTTCTTTTGGGCGCGTTCAATAGATTTTGAAATCATACTGTGTTGAATCACTTCGCCCTCTTTTAGTCCGATTCTGTCCATAATTCTTGAGATACGTTCGGAGCCGAACAAACGCATCAGGTCATCTTCCAATGAAACAAAGAATTGAGAACTACCTGGGTCTCCCTGACGACCGGCACGACCGCGCAACTGCCTGTCCACGCGCCGCGAGTCGTGTCGTTCCGTACCGATAATGGCAAGCCCGCCTTTCTCTTTTATACCATATCCCAATTTAATGTCGGTACCACGACCCGCCATGTTGGTAGAAATAGTAACAGTTCCCGCCTGCCCTGCTTCTGCCACAATATCCGCCTCTTTTTTGTGCAATTTTGCATTTAAGACGTTGTGTTTTATTTTTCGAGCTGTCATAATTTTAGAAAGCAACTCGGAAATTTCCACCGAAGTTGTACCTACCAAAACGGGACGTCCTTCATCATTCAAGCGCAAAATTTCATCTACCACTGCGGTATATTTTTCTCTTTTTGTTTTATAAACCAAATCTTCGGAATCAATACGTGCAATGGGTCTATTTGTAGGAATTACTACAACGTCTAATTTATAGATATTCCAAAATTCACCTGCTTCCGTTTCTGCTGTACCTGTCATACCCGCTAATTTTTTATACATACGGAAGTAGTTTTGCAGGGTGATAGTAGCGTAGGTTTGTGTGGCGGCTTCCACTTTTACATTTTCCTTTGCTTCAATGGCTTGGTGCAACCCGTCTGAGTAACGACGTCCTTCCATAATACGCCCTGTTTGTTCATCTACAATCTTAACTTTGTTGTCAATAATCACATATTCTACATCTTTTTCAAACATGGTGTATGCTTTCAACAATTGATGAACGGTATGAATACGCTCAGAGGCGATAGAAAAATTGCGGTAAATTTCGTTTTTAATTTTTATTTTTTCTTCGGGGGTAATGTTTTGTTTTTCGAGCTCGGCAATTTCTGCGCCCACGTCGGGAATGAGAAACAATTTGGCTTCTTCTGCAGTGCGCGAAACCAAGTCAATCCCTTTTTCCTGAATATCAACGGTATTTTGTTTTTCCTCAATCACAAAGTAGAGCTCCTTGTCAATAACCGGCATATTTCTATTTTGTTGTTGCATATAAAACGCTTCGGTGCGCAGCAAGAGTTGTTTCATTCCCTGTTCGCTCAAAAACTTGATAAGCGCTTTGTTTTTTGGTAAACCGCGGTGTGCGCGAAGCAACAAAATGGCAGCTTCCTCTTCCGGTTTGGGGTCCGGATTTTGCGCCAACAATTGTTTGGCTTTAGTCAAAACTTCACTTATCAATATTTTTTGAGCGTTATACAAACGTTCAATCATCGGTTTGTAAATGTCAAACTCTTGTTGGTCACCGCGCGGGGTAGGTCCTGAAATGATTAACGGCGTTCGCGCATCGTCAATCAACACGGAGTCCACCTCATCCACGATGGCGTAATTATGAGGGCGTTGTACAAGTTCTCCGATATTTCGCGCCATATTGTCACGCAGATAGTCGAAACCAAACTCATTGTTGGTTCCGTAAGTAATATCAGCCAAATAGGCTTTGCGACGTTCTTCGGAGTTAGGTTCGTGTTTGTCAATACAATCTACTGTTAATCCGTGAAATTCGTACAGAAGCCCCATCCATTCAGAGTCACGTTTTGCCAAATAGTCGTTTACGGTAACCACGTGCACCCCTTTGCCCGGAAGTGCGTTTAAATACACGGCTAACGTTGCCACCAACGTTTTTCCTTCCCCAGTGCCCATCTCTGCTATTTTTCCTTGATGCAGCACAGTTCCTCCGATAATTTGTACATCGTAGTGGCACATATCCCATTTGAGCATATTTCCACCTGCCGACCACGTACTTGCAAACTTGGCTTTGTTGCCGGTAATCTCCACACACTCGCGGTAGGCAGCAATATTTCTGTCCATTTCTGTGGCAGTAACTTCTACAAACTCATTTTCTTTAAAACGCTTAGCGGTTTCTTTCATTACCGAAAAAGCCTCCGGAAGAATTTCCTTTAACACTTCTTGCGTTTTTTCGTACGCTTTTTTCTCTAATACTTCAATCTCTTTGTATAATTGTTGTTTTTCTTCAATATCCAAATCATAATTTTCATCTAAATAGCGTTTAATTTCAGAGATACGCTCCTCTTCGGCATGCACACATTCATTTATTTTCTCGCGAAACTCCATTGTCTTTGCGCGCAGTTCATCATTAGTTAGGATTATGATATTTTTTTCAACTTCTAATGTTTTTTCAAGATAGGGTTTTAATTCTTTTAAATCTCTTTCTGCTTTTGAACCAAATAGTTTTGTAAGGAAATTTGCCATTGTTTGTGATTTTTTAATGAGGTCGCAAAATAACATAAAACTTGCAAACAAGTATTATATTTTTTTACTTTTCGTACCACCCTTTCAAATAGGGTGCAATCGGTTCAATATATTTATAAGTAAACGATTTTTCAGTAGTTTTTTCTGTTAAAAGAACATTTTTTGAATCTATACTGTGTATGAAATAAAAAATAACACTAAAAATTACCATCACTTTAGCCACTCCAAACAATGCGCCAAGCAAATTATTCACAAATTCAGGTATGACAAGTTTTATTATTTTTTCTATCAATCTACCCAAAAAAAATACTGCAATTAAAACCCCAAGAAAAGTGATGGCAAAATATACTTCTTTGGGGATGTTGGGGTTGCAAATCCATTCGGCGACAAGGTCGGAAAATGCAAAAGCGGCGTAAATGCCGAAAATAAGCGCTGCCAAAGAAGCCAACTCGCGAATCAATCCGTGTGTAAATCCTTTATAGCCAAACCAAAGGGCAGGAATAAAGATGATGATGTCTAAGTGGTTCATGAATAGTTTAAGAGTTTTCGTTAGGGGTGGGGTAAGCCCGCCCGTACATAATTATTTTCGTTGATAAAGTGTTAACCCAAAGTCTGATAGCGACACACACACATGTTCCGTAATTTCGGATTGAATGGCTTCATAATCTTTCCATACAATAGTATTTGCAAAACAATAAATTTCAACAGGTACGCCAAATTCGGTAACGGGGAGCAAACGAGTCATCAGAATTTTTTCAGAGTCAATGTCTTTCCTTTCACGTAAGTATTTCACAATATTCTCACGAAAACAGCCGAGATTGGTTTCAGAGTGGGTGTTAAATTTTTCGCGTATTTCCGGTGTAACTGCCTTAATGCTTGTAGAATCTATAAGGAACGAGCGTTTGATACGCCTTACGCCTTGCTCTTCCATACCACGCCAATTTTGGAATGAGTCGGTAATTAATTGACGCACAGGAATTGTTGAAATAGTGGCATCAAAATTACGTACTTTCACCGATGTCAAATTAATCTCCTCTACTGTCCCGTCGGCATCAAATTTACTCATGGTAATCCAGTCTCCGTTTCGCACTAAATCGTTGGCAGATAATTGTATGCTGTTAACAAATCCAACAATTGTGTCTTGAAAAACTAACATCAATACAGCAGAAAAACCACCCAACCCGACCAAAAAAGCAGTGGGCGATTTATTTATTAAAATGGAAATAAATAAAACAATGGCAATAATCCAAAAGAAAACAGAAATAATTTGCACATAGCTTTTTATAGGTTTATCTCTCGTGGCATCTGTTACTAATAAAACATCGCCGGCAGCTCTTATAAAGGCTGTTAGAATCAAAGTAACATTGGTAATAATATAGATGTTAATGAGTGCTGCAAATAACAACCCTGACCTTGTAGCGTCTCCAAAAATTTCAGGCGCTAAATTTTTGATAATCATTGCAGGTAGCAAGAACGAAAGTTGAATAAAGAAACGCTCATTTAAGAGTGCGGTTCTTAATTTTGAGGGAAACTTCTTATTGGCTATTTTTACAACATTTTGCAATATGAGCCTAATGATGTAATAGAGGACAAATCCGGTGCATAACAATGCTGTGGCTGTGGCTACTGCCGAAACAAAAGATAATAATTGTCCGCTCAAACCTAAATGAGCAAAAAATAAATGAATGGCTTCACGAATCCAGTTGAACATATTCGAATCTATTAATTTAGTTTTCAAGCGCAAAAATAGAGAAATATTGATAGTAATAGGCTTACTTTAAAACATAATATGGATTTTATTTTAAACTTTCTAAAGTCACTGTGTTATAAAAAATATATTTTTGCAACGATTATTAAAAAAAATAACCCAAAAAAAGTATTAACACAAAATTTTTTTATTATGAAAAAAAATATTATTTTATTAATCAGCATTATGCTGATAGTCATTGCTGGAATTGCCCAAAAAACCTCTTCAAAAAGTAATTGTCCTCCGGTTACCAACTTAACTGCAGAATATACTGATAATTGTGCAGCTAAATTAACTTGGGTAGCACCCGGAAAAGCTACCATAGTTCCATTTGCACCAAAAGTAATTGACAGAAAAGATGTTAAAGAAAAACCGATTTTGGATGCACGTTTTTTTAAAGGTGATCCCAATGCCCAAATTCAAACAGAACCGATCACTGCGGAAAATTTTCTCAGAGGACCCAATAGTCAGGTTATTTATAAACCAAGACATGAAATGGGAACTAGTTTTTACAAAGCAACTTTGTCATCATTTCCAGGAAGTGCTATCGGTAGTTCAGCTAATGCTATCCAATGTATGGAATACATAAATAATATTGTTTATGCCGTTAATTATGCTTCCGGTGTAACTTCATTCGGTACTATTAATCAATCAACCGGCGCATGGACAACCATTAAAGCAAATTGTGGTATAGATGCTGTTAGTTTATGCTATAATCCTACAAATGGATTGACTTATTTTACCCAATGGAATGGTGGAACTTTTGGAACGATTGACCTTGCTACCGGTGCTATTTCTCCCATAGCAAGTTTTCCTATGGGAGGTACGGAAACAATATTTATGGCTATTGATAATGATGGCGTAGCTTATGGTATTAGAAACCAAACCAATACATTTGGAAAGATTAATTTGGCAACTGGAGAATTTACAAATATTACCACTAATTTATCATTTAAACCTACACAAATACAAAATCTTGGTGTAGATAGGGAAACCAACGAACTTTACTGGATGGCACATAGTGTTGATGTAACAAGCAATACTCCTGTGTACAAAATAGACAAAACAAATGGAGTGTTAACTTCAGTTGCTACACTGTCTCAAAGAGTTGAAGCTTTTGCAATTCTTACTGATGCGCCAAAAAACTGTGATCCGGTTACAGAACTTACTTATGAAGTAGCAGGCAATAATGTAACACTATCATGGGAAGCCGCCCCCGGATCTCCCACAGGCTACATTATTACCATGGACGGAACGCCACTAACAACAGTTACTACTACTACTTATACACATACTAATGTTCCGGATGGTTTGCATATTTACGGAGTTGCTGCTACATATTCAGGTAGTTGTATTCCACTTTCTGTGCTTGCTCAAGTTATTGTTGGCAATTACTGTTTCTTTAGAATTGAAATGGAAGACTCTTATGGTGATGGTTGGATTGGCGAAGGAGTTGAGGATTTTTCTTCCATACAAATCAAACACGGTAATAATTATTTGGGTGAATATACCGTTCCTTATGATGCGTATGTAGCCATTGCTTATCCGTTATTGCCGGTGGGAGAGATTGAATTTTATTGGGTTAATCAGGGTAGTGAATATGACGATGATTGCGCTTTTAAAATTTATAACTCTAAAAACGAACTTATTTGTGAGAAAAATTTTGGAGATATGTATGGTTTTTATGGTAAATTTCTAACATATCAAAATGATTGTGGCTTTAATTTTATTCAAACCTACTCAATATTTAGAGATGGAGTATTGTTAAAATCTGCTCATCTTGGTACAACTTATACAGATATTGGTTTTGATAAGTACGAAGGCCATGTTTGGGCTGTTAAGGCAGATTGCGAAGATGGAGGTGAATCCGATGAGGTTGAAGTTGAATTAGGGTATTGCATTAATAGTGTAAATGATATTGCAAAAACAGATTTTGCCATCGCGCCAAATCCCGCTTCAAACCAAATAACAATTAAAACTGCCGGTAATTTCAATACTGTAGAAATAGTGAGCTTCTTAGGACAAATCGTGCTTACTCAATCTAATGATGGAAACAAGGCAACTATTGACGTATCAAATTTATTTAATGGTATTTACTTCGTTCGCATCATTTCAGAAAATGGAATAAGTGTTAAAAAATTTGTAAAACAATAATTATCATCAAACACGGTAGAGACGTTGCGAGCAACGTCTCTACTTTTTTTAAAAACATGAGCTACATTGAATTTGACCATGAGAAATTAGTAAACATTAATTTTTCAAAAAGTAAAGAAATTTTGCGTTGCAGTAGAACCGGCACTTATGCATCTACTACGCTGTTAGGCGTAAATACGCGCAAATATCATGGGCTTTTTGTGGCGCCTCAAGAACTCATTGATGGGGAACGTCATGTGTTGGTTGCTTATTTGAATGAAACCATTGTTATTGATAATATGGAGTTTCATTTAGGCGTACACCAATATCAGGGCGGTATGATTGCGCCCAAAGGAAATAAATATCTTCAAAAATTTAATGCCGATTTAATTCCTACTTATCATTTCAGGGTAGGAAAGTTTAATTTTACAAAAGAACTTTTAATGTGTAATGACGAAGACAGAGTAATATTAAAATACACAATATTAGATGACTATGAATCGGCGAAAATTTTGTTTGAACCACTATTGGCATTTAGAAATGCACATCAATTGACGCACCAAAATCCTCATGTTAATACAAGTTATAAATCTATAAACAACGGTGTTGAATATTGTTTGTACGAAAATTACACACCGGTGGCAATTCAATCGAACAAAGATGTGGCTTACTTGCATGCACCTGTTTGGTTTAACAATTTTGAATATGAAGAAGAAGTAAAACGTGGTTACGATGCTCACGAAGATTTGATTACTTTGGGTAAAATCAGTGTGAAAGTAGAACATAATGAAATATATTTATCTATTGGAACCAAGCCGATAGCTCCTGATAAGATTCAAGCGTTGTTTGAAGAGGAGTTGACCAAACGCACCATGCGCTCTTCATTCATAAATTGTTTGCAAAACGCAGCCGAGCAATTTATTATAAAGCGTAACGGTAAAACGCAAGTGATTGCCGGTTATCCCTGGTTTGGTCGTTGGGGACGTGATACCTTTATTGCACTGCCGGGTTTAACATTGGCGTTGAATAAACCTAAACTTTGCAAAGAAATAATGGACGACATGCTTTTGGAAATGCAAGACGGACTTTTTCCAAACATTGGCGTAGGAGAACGAGCCGCTTACAATTCCGTAGATGCGCCCCTTTGGTTTATTCGTACTTTACAGAAATACACTATTTTTACAAAAGCACAAAAGAAAATTTGGAAAGAATATGGGGATGCCGTGAAAAAAATATTGTATGCTTACAGAAACGGCTCGTTATTCAATATCAAAATGTTGGATAATGGTTTGATATATGCCGGAGATGAACAACATGCACTTACCTGGATGGATGCTGTAGTAAATGGAAAGCCGGTGACACCGCGCACAGGCTGTCAAGTGGAAATTAACGGATTGTGGTACAATGCCATAAAGTTTGCTACCGAGGTGGCCATTCATGCTCATGATGAAGTTTTTATTAAAGATTGGCAAAATATTGCAGCAAATTTTTCCACTGTTTTCAAAGAAACATTTTGGGATAAAGAAAAAGGATATTTGGCAGATTACGTGGACGGTGACTATAAAAACTTTCAAGTGCGTCCCAATATGGTGATTGTGGCTTCATTGCCTTATTGTCCTGTAAGTGAAAAAATTCGTCAATTAATATTAAAAAAAGCACACGAAGAACTACTCACTCCCAAAGGGTTGCGTACCCTTTCGCCAAACGATACCGATTATAAAGGAAAATATTTCGGCAATCAAGAAGAAAGAGATATGGCTTATCATCAAGGTACGGTTTGGCCTTGGTTGTTAGAACCTTTTGCAGAAGGATTGGTTGCTGTTTACCGGCAAGCTGCGATTCCTACTTTAGAAAAAATTCTTTATAATTTTGATGGATGTATGAAAGAATATGGCATTTCTACCATAGAAGAAATCACCGATGGCGACCCGCCCTACCATCCCAACGGGTGTATTTCGCAAGCTTGGAGTGTAGCGGCGCTACTGTATATTAAGTGGTTGATTGATAATGCAGGAAAATAAAAAAAAACTTAGTGAATTTGTTGGGATTGGTTTTTTATTTACTGAATGTCCAAATGTCACTCCTCCTCCCGTAACGCATCAATCGCCTTGATTTTCAAAGCATTTTTTGCCGGAATAATACCGGAAATCAATCCGGAAATAACGAGAATTGTTGTTCCTGTAATCGCCATTGTAAAAGAAATAGTAGGATTTGCAAACATCTCGGCGTTTTGCGTGAATTGTTCAATGAGTACCAAGAACAAAATTCCAATAAACATTCCCAAAAAACCTGCTATAAAAGTAAGTGTTAAGCCTTCCATCATAATTTGTCGTGTAATGACTTTTGGTTTTGCGCCGAGTGCGCGTTTTATTCCAATTTCATTAGTTCTTTCTTTCACTGTTACCAACATGATATTACTAATTCCCACTACACCGGCAAATAATGTTCCCATACCAACAATCCAAATTAATGCAGCTATTCCAATAAACAAAAATTGAAACATTAAGAACATATCTTGTAGATTAAATGTCATTACCGCATTGTTATCTAAAGGAGAAATAAGATGCTTGGCGCGTAAAATACCTGTTACTTTTTCTTCAATGCTTTTAATTTTAACATTGTCATCAACAGCAATAGCAATAAAATCAATAGTTTTACCTCTTCCGCCAAGTTGTTGCGCGGTGGAAGAAGGGATAAATGCGGTAGTTTGAGGGTCGCCGCCCAAATTGATATTTCCACGTGGTTTTACAATGCCAACTATCGTAAAATAGACCGCGCCTATTTTTACCATTTGGCCAATAGGATTTTCACCTTGAGAAAAAAGTTGATCTGCCGCCTCATTTCCCAACACACATACTTTTCGCTTTTCAGCCACATCTAAATAACTAATCCTCCTTCCTAAAATAATATGTTGATTATCAATATTATAAAATAAATTATCAATACCTTGCACGGTAACATCAGTGCTTTTATCACCCATTACTGCCTTCGAATTATTTGCCCACACTGTTCCTGAAATAGTTTTAATTTCAGGAACTTGTGTTTTTAGCAACTCAATATCATCTTGTGTCATGTTCCAATAACGCCCTGCATTAAACCCTTTGTATTCTATTGTGGTGGCTCGCGCCATAATAAACATGGAATTGGTTGCAATATTATCAAGATTTTTCTTCAAACCATTTTCAAACCCCTGTCCAATGCCAAGCATTCCAATAAACATAAACATACCCCAAAAAACTCCGAATGCCGTAAGAAAACTACGTGTTTTATTCCGAGTAATAGTTTGCCAAATTTCTTGAAGTTTATCTAAATCTAGTATCATTTCATATTTTTGATGGATACCATTTTTTCTTAAAAAAAATTCAAAAAATTGGAGCTTACTTTCTTAATTACTAATTAATACCAAAAGTAGAAACCACTGTTATTTTTTCATCCTTAATATTCGGATTAGAAACGATAATGCCATATTCACCAGGGCCAATATTAGGAATGGTAAGCAAATAGGAACTTGTTCCAAATTTTTTGCCTGTAAAACTAACTAATTTCATTTTGCCACTTTTTGCGCCACCATAGCCAACAGAGGCTAATTCTGCTAAGCGTTTCGTTTTCTTAACATCAAATTTTATAACTTGAATAATGGACATAGGGTCAGAGTTATTATCTACCGCACGTACAATAAGTTGAATTTTGCCGGCTTCTGTTCTAACTCCTGCGCAGCATCCGTTTAATACCATATTTTGGACTATAACAACCATTTTAGATTGTGTGGTAACCTGTACGGTCTGTTTCTCTAAAAGTGTAGTTGTTTCATCTGCATTAAGAAGTAATGCCTCACCAATAAAATTGGGTTCTTCCACATTTTGTGCAAATAAGCCAAACGATGCGATGGCTGCAATTAAAATAATAGCGATTTTTTTCATAAAATAAAAATTAATAAGTTAGAAAATCATTTTTGTTAATAATAAAATTTGTTTTTGAATTAATATTGGCAAAAATCTATTTTTTTTTTGAATTTTTCACTAAACCAAAGAAAATAATAAATTTATTACACATCTTTCATTGTTAAACTTATCCTTTTCCTCACCAAATCCACATCTGTCACTTTTGCCCAAACTTTTTGATTCAGTTTTACCACATCATTAGGGTTTTCTACGTACTTATTGGCCAATTGGCTCACGTGTATCAATCCATCGGTGTGCACGCCAATATCTACAAAACAGCCGAATTTGGTAATGTTGGTAACGATACCGGGGACCGTCATTCCCACCGTTACATCGTTAATGGAATTGATACTTTTGTCAAATTCAAACTCTTCAAATTGCTCGCGAGGGTCGCGGCCAGGTTTTGCCAATTCTTGCATAATATCTTGTAAAGTAGGCAATCCCGCTTTTTCCGAGATAAAATCGCGCAAGTTTATTTGCTTGCGAAGCGTTTCGTTTTTCATCAATTCCGAAATTTGCGTGTTCAATCGTGTAGCCATTGCTTCAACAATTGGATACGATTCCGGATGTACAGCACTGGCATCTAACGGATTATCAGCGCCATGAATACGAAGAAATCCTGCTGCCTGCTCAAACGCCTTTTCGCCAAAACGCGGCACTTTTTTCAACGCATTTCTGTTTTTAAATGCACCGTTTGCATTTCTATATTCTACAATGTTTTTGGCTAATGCCGGTCCCACGCCGGAAACATACGACATTAACGCGGCGCTTGCAGTATTCAGTTCTACCCCTACTCGGTTCACACAACTTTCCACAACTTCTTGTAAACTTTTTTGTAACCATTGTTGATTCACATCGTGCTGATATTGCCCAACACCAATAGATTTCGGGTCAATTTTTACCAATTCTGCCAGCGGGTCCATCAGCCGGCGACCGATGGAGACTGCGCCACGCACGGTTACATCGTAATCGGGAAACTCTTCACGGGCAATTTCGGAAGCGGAGTAGATAGAAGCACCGCTTTCGTTTACCATCACAACCGTAACCGGATGAGGGAAAGGAATATAGCGAACAAAAGTTTCGGTTTCTCTTCCAGCAGTGCCATTTCCAATTGCAATGGCTTCTACCTTAAACTTTTCTACCAAATTTCGCAAAGTATCAGAGGCATGTTTGTATTGCGGTTCCGGCGGATGCGGAAAAATGACATCGTGTGCCAACAATTGTCCTTGTTTGCTTAGTACCACTATTTTACAACCTGTTCTAAATCCAGGGTCAATGGCTAACGTGGTTTTTTGCCCCAGCGGGGCTGCCATTAGCAATTGTCGTAAATTGGTTCCAAAAACGGCAATCGCTTCTTGGTCTGCCTTTTCCTTAAAAAGTTTGCGCATTTCGGTTTCCATTTGCGGTTGAAGCAATCTTTTGTACGAATCATCAACAGCAAGCGCCACTTGTTCCGAACAAGCGCCATAGCCTTTTAAAATATGTTTTTTGATAAGAAAAACCGTTTTTTCAGCATCCGGTTCAATATTCAAACGTAAAAAACCTTCCTCTTCACCCCTAAACATCGCTAAAATTCTGTGAGAAGGTGCTTTGCACAACAACTCTTTAGAATCGAAATAGAGACTGAATTTGCTTCCTGCTTCTTCTTTTCCTTTGGCCACTTTAGAATATATGGTAGCAAATTTAGTAAATGTTTCGCGCATTTTTTGACGCACGGCAATATCTTCGCACACCCATTCGGCAATAATATCGCGCGCACCTTGCAACGCTTCATTCACATTGTTCACCCCTTTTTCAGTATCGATATACTGTTTTGCAATTTGTTCCAATTGTACTTGTTTTTGCTCGTAAATGATGATGGCAAGCGGTTCCAATCCTTTATCAATGGCAATTGTAGCACGGGTTTTACGTTTAGGACGGTAAGGCAAATACAAATCTTCCAACTCGCTCAATGTTTGCGCGTTGTTAATCTTTTGCGCCAATTCGGGCGTAAGTTTTCCTTGTTCTTCTATAGAATCTAAAATTATACCGCGACGTTTGTCTAATTCCACCCATTTTTCATACAAATCACGAATTTGAGTAATTTGCACTTCATCTAAACTGCCGGTATTTTCTTTACGATACCGCGCAATAAACGGAATAGTTGCGCCCGATTCTAATAAATCTAAAGTATTTTTTACGTACTGCTCGGAAATACCAAGCGTTTTTGCAATAAGTTGAGGATAATTTTTCAAGACTATATTTTTGCCCGCAAAGATAGATAAAAAAGATACTTCTTGCTACAAAATGATGAAACGCTTTCGTTTGTTTATTGTTTTTTTTTAAGGAAAAAGCTATAAAAAAATCCCAAGATATGATATATAATATAAATTCTATTATCTTTGTGCCCTATAATATAGAAAATGTTTTAATTATGAAAAAAATTTATCTTAACCTTATAGCCCTATTTTTACTGAGCATCTTCTCGCTCAGTGCTCAAAGTACAGACGGAACCGATTTTTGGTTAACGTTCGGGAGAAATTGGAGGGAAGGAACCAGTAGTATTTGCGGTAGCAGTTCCACTGATAAAACTCCCGTTATTCCGCGAATACGTATTGTTACCAAAGATTTTCCACTTACGCATGTGGAGATTGAGTTTACAGAATTGCCGGAGTCAAGTCCATACAAAAGAAAATCTTATGACATTCCTGCTCGTACACCAATAGAATATGCTATGGATGATACGAATGACCCTTTTAAAACTCAAAGGAATGCATGTTATTTAACTAATCCAAGTCCTAATCCAAGTCCCGGTAATTTCTCCATCAATAGCAAAACGGTTAAAATAACCAGCAACCATCCCATTACAGTTTATGCGCTGAATCAATGTTGTAAATCTGCTGATGCTACGAATTTGTTGCCTGAACCTACATTGGGAAAAAGGTATTACCAAATTTCGTATAAGTGCAGTGATTATGTTGATGCATACGCAGTTATTGCTACCGAAAACGGAACTACTGAGGTAAAGCACAATGGTAATGTTGTTGCAAATCTTAATAAGGGGCAGGTTTACTACAGAACTTCATACGTATCTAGTAATAACACCGGAGTTGATATGACCGGCATTGAGATCACCTCAGATAAAGATGTGGCATTTTTTTCTCTTTGCCAAGGTACGCACATTAAGAATTCTAGTAGTCACGATCATTTATTTCAGCAGTTGGCACCTGTTAATACATGGGGGAAAAATTTTCTTGTTCCTGTTACGGGTATCTATAATCACTGTTGTGCTACTACCGGAACTTATCCGCAAACTTGTACTAAATACTGCTCTTATGATAGGGTTCGTATTGTGGCATCAGAAGATAATACAACCGTAACACGAATAGGCGGTACCCCTATTTCTGCTAGTTCGGGGGTTGTGGTATCCGGGAATACTTATCAAATGTCCAAAGGAAAATGGATAGAACTTGAAGTTGATTATGACAATAATGGTTGTTTTATTACAGCAACTGAGCCTATTGGAGTTTGTACTTATCTGATTACACCAACTTCATATAATGATGAAGTTTCCGATCCCGCGATGGCATGGCTTCCTTCTATGGAACAAACTGCAAAAATAGCTTTAATCGCTCCTTTTGCTCCTCAATCCGGAACTGCGTTAGAAACCCACAAAGCTTTGATAATAGCCCCTACTGATTCGAGACAAAAAACAAAAGTTACTATTGGAAACGGATCCAAGTATCCTTTACCTGATGACAATTGGAAAATTAATACTGCATCAGGTATGTCATTTTACAACTATACTATGCCTGACGATTCTAAATCGTACCGCTTTGACAATCCCGACGGAATTATTGTAATGGGATATGGATATGGTAGCGCGGAATCTTATTATTATCTCGGCTACTCCTCCATGCTTAAATTAGATGCTTTTTTTAAGGCAAATGGCATTCACTATCAAAATTTTACGGACGAACTTTTCTGTACCAATGAATTTGAATTTAATGCAGAATTTTTAGAGCCAGAAAGTGTAGAAAGTTTGACATGGTACATTGATAACATACTCCAATCTCCACTAGACCCATATAATTGGACATACACTTTTCCTTCCGGTTCTGCCGGACCACATCAGGTTAAGATGGTAGCCAACTTTGTTAACGGAGAAATTGTTCCTTTTGAGGAGACTTTACATATCGGCGCTGTCATCTCTGCTGTTTCGAATAATGAAGATTGGGGAACGGTTACCGGTGCGGAGGAAGGTTGTTATGAGTATGATGAAAATATTACATTGACAGCTACTGCCAACCCAAACTACCGGTTCGATTATTGGACAGAAGATGGTGTAATAGTAGATTATGGAGCCTCCTTTAGCTTCTCAGCAGCAGCACCTCATGATTATGTTGCCTATTTTGTTCCCGATGTCATCACCGTTGTAGTAACCTTTGACCCTGAAAACGTGGGTTGTGAGGTAGAAGGCGATGGAGAGTATATTCTTGATGATGCAGGAAATGCAAATGTTACCCTTACTGCTCTTGAATGCGAAGGATACGATTTTGTGGGTTGGTTTGAAGATGAAATACTGATGGAAGAAAATCCAATTTATAATTTTACTACCAACCAAGATAAAAATTTGGTGGCGAAATTTGAGATAAAGAAGTATCAGGTTACTTTAGCCGTTGCGCCTGATGACGACGCCGGCTCTGTGGTGGGTGAAAACAGATATACCCATGGCTCAATGGTAACTATTAGAGCACGTGAAAGTAATCCAAGCTACTACTTTTCCAAATGGTGGGACGCTAATGCCGATACCCTTGTTACTACCAATCTCAGCTACACTTTTCGCATTGTGGAACCTCGTAGTTTTGTGGCTTACTTTGAGCCATATCTTTACAATATTACCTTATCTACTAATCCGTCTGATGTAGGCGAGGTGGGCGGTGGCGGAAACGATATTCCGGCCGGAACACCTATAGAAGTTTGGGCTATTCCTGAAGATTTCTACGAGTTTGTTAATTGGACTACCCTTTCCGGTACTCATGTTACTTTCAATAATCCTTATGGATTTATTGTTAATTCTAACCGCCATTTGGTTGCCAACTTTAAACGGGAATCGTTTAATGTTATAGTTACAGCCACAGAAGGCGGTTGGGCAGTAGGCGGCGGAATGAATCTCCCTTATGATACCCTCATTACAGTAAATGCTTTTCCTCTTTCTGATTACGTTTTTAACGGCTGGACAATAAACGGAGTACCCGTTTACGAAGACGAAGCATATAGTTTTAGGGTAAATCGTTCGTGTACATTAACAGCCAACTTTGTGCCGAAATTCTACAACATTACCGTAAAAGAAGAGCCTGACTACAGCGGGCTTGTTTGGGGCGGCGGACCTACTCAATTCAATGAGTTTACTACTGTATATGCAAGGGCAAATCAACATTATGAGTTTGATAAATGGACAGATGATACCCCTGCCTTTTCTCACCCTGATACAACTTACAACTTTCGGGTAACGCGCTCGCGACACTTGGTGGCGCATTTCAGGCCCACAACCTACATAATTACCGTTGATGTGGAGCAGCCGGCAGGGGGATACGCAATCGGTGATACTGCCGCTCATTTTGGAGAACGTGTTGCAGTAGAGGCATTTGAAAATTCAAATTTTAAGTTTTCACATTGGTCAGATGAGAATGGGTGGGCAAGCAGTGATAATCCTTATGGGTTTGATGTAACAAAGTCGCGCCATTTAGTCGCTCATTTTGATTCCAAACCATACGATATTTTTGTGGGAGTAGGAGCATCGGGCGGCGGTACTGCTTGTTGCAATGGCTATAATATTCCTCACGGCGATATGTACACTGTTACGGCTACGGCAAAAACTAACTATGTTTTTGTAAATTGGACGGAAAATGATGAACCCGTTACCACTAAAAATCCATTTACTTTCCCTGTTACGTATGAGCGTCATCTCATCGCTAATTTCAGACTGGAAACCTACCATATCGTTGTTCAGGCAAATCCTACTACGGGCGGTATTGTTAACGGAAATATTACAGATATTTCTTGGGGCGAATGGCATACCGTAACGGCAGATGCCAACCCATTCTTCGAGTTTTCTCATTGGACAAACAAAGCCGGCACTAATATTTACGATTCTCCTACCTATACTTTTCAAGTAACTTCTTCCGATACATTGACCGCTCACTTTACCTCGCCACTTCACCACATCAACCTTACGGCTTACCCTGAAACCGGAGGTTCTGTAAATGGCGGCGGAGAGCATCATTACGGAGATTATATTACAGTTGAGGCACTTCCGAATACGGGTTTTAGCTTTAAACATTGGACTGAAGAGAATGTTGACGAACCGGTTTTCCCTAATGAATCCTATAGTTTTTTGGTAACAGGAGACAGAAATTTGACCGCGCACTTTGATACGCTCACTTTCAATATTACTTTGCGCTCCGACCCCGTTCCGGGTGGTACCTTTACCAATAGTCACGGTTCTCTTACCGGAATTCCATACAACACTGATATTACTATAACAGCAATACCAAATGTGGGGTATGTTTTTGTAGATTGGACTGATGATAATGGCGAATTTATTGATGATAATCCTGTCATTAGTTTTCCTGTTACTTCCTCGCGCACGTTGGTTGCCAACTATACCTATGTAACGCACGAGATTAGATTGTTATATGGCTCCGGTGGCACTACACAGGGTAGCGGCATCTATCCGCACGGAACAGATACAATGGCCAAGGCAATTCCAAACCTTCTCAACAATTTTCTACATTGGCTTGAGGCAGATACGGTGGTACTTGTTGCAGGAGTACCCGCCGGTGCTAATTACCCGTTTACCGTAACCCACTCGCGCACTCTAACCGCGATTTTTACAGAAAAATTCTACACCATTACCACCACCCCAATACCGGGCGATGGCGGTGAAACTATTGTAGTTGACTCCCCTACAGGTGATTATGAATCCGGTATCTCTTACGGTGAATTTAGAACGGTGGAAGCTTTTGCCGGCGAAAACTACAATTTTAAACATTGGAAGGAGGGTGAACAGGTAGTTTGGCCGCAACCTGCATATAATTTCCCCGTTCATAATGACCACAATTTGAAAGCTATCTTTGAGTTGAAAACCTTTCCCATTAACGTAAGTTGGACGCCTCCAGATGGAGGCTATGCACTGGGAGGTGGTGAAATAGCATTCGAAGAAGAAGCAGTGGTAACTGCATACCCGCGATTTGACTACGATTTTGTTGGCTGGAAAGAAGAGGAACAAACCGCTTCCACTAGCCCTGAATTTCGATTTATTGTTGACCATCCACGCAATTTGGTAGCACACTTTGAACCCAAAACTTACTACATTAATGCTACGGTAGGTCAACCCGGAAGTGGTTGGGTAAGTGGTGGAGGCATTAACTTACCATACGGAACGGATACTGCCGTTTACGCACACGCTAATCCAAACTTTAAATTTGTAAATTGGACAGAAAATGGTAATCACCAATCTTATGATGCCATTTACAGAGTTCCGGTAACACGCTCTCGCGATTTGGTTGCCAATTTTACACTGCAAACATTCAATGTTTATGTGGGAGCAAGTCCGATTCATGCAGCAGATGTTTCCGGTGGTGGTACTAATATCCCATTCGGAAATCCAACAACAGTAAGGGCAGATGCAAAACCATTCTATACTTTTGAAAAATGGACAAAAGATGGAGTCTTCGTCTCTTTAGACAATCCCGCTTACACATTCACTGTAGCAGAATCCTGCACCTTAATTGCTCATTTTACATCAGAAAGTTTCAATATTACTTTGCGTGCCGAACCACCCCTTGGCGGTAATGTTTCCGGTGGCGGCGCTGTTCATTATGGTGACTCTGTCACAGTAAAGGCAAAACCGGAGCTGGGTTATGTTTTTGTAAAATGGACTGAAGATGGCGAAGACGTTTCTACAAATGCTCACTATGGATTTAGAGTAACGGGAGACAGAGAATTGGTAGCCCATTTTGTTCCTGCCAATTTCAACGTTACTGTGTCTGCTACTCCCACTTATGCAGGCAATGCATCCGGTGGAGGTATTAATATTCCCGCCGGAGCAGAAACAACGATAACGGCAACTGCCAACGAAGAATACGAATTTGTAAAATGGACTAAAGACGGAGAGTTTTTCTCCGAAAATCCAATTTATAGTTTCGAGGTAACAGAGACCTGCCATTTGCTCGCAAATTTCAAAATACCGGGTAATACGCAAAAATATAGAGTAAATGTGGAAGTAAATGATACTGTTTTTGGGAAAGCATACGGAGGCGGTTTTTATGAAGTTGATGAACTTGCGCGGGTGTGGGCGGTGGCTAATAGCGGCTTTTTCTTCTCCCACTGGACCATTGACGGAAATCTAATCACTACCACTGCATCTTATGAGTTTCCTGTTACGGAAGATGTTACTTTAGTAGCTCATTTCTACGCACTTGATTTCGATACTTATGCGGCTACACTTTGGAACAACACTTTTATTCTCAATTTGAATTTATTAGAATCGAAAGGGTACTACGTTACAGAATGTAAATGGCTAAAAAATAGTAAAGTAGAAACTGTAACACATTCTTACGACCAGTTCAGTTACTCAGCCGGACCCAAAGCGTCCGACTTGTTAGAACCTGCACCTACTTATTATATGTTTCGTTTACTTCTTGAAAACGGTGCAACTCTTTATTCTACAAGAAAACTGATACCTCCTTACAGTATCTTTGCCACTCCAGAAGACAATAATACATTACTTATATATCCTAATCCCGCTTTACAAGGTGCCTATTTTGTAATTGAAGGTGTAACAGAAGGCAATCCTGTATATGTGTATAACCACTTTGGCGTTTGTGTAAGCAATACCATTGCTACCGGAGAAACAATATCAATAGCGCTTCATGTGCCTGCGGGAATTTATCTCATACGTTCCGATAATAAAACAGGAAAAGTAGTAATTGTGAAGTAATAAGCCTTTAAAATTAATTTTACAGATACATTAACTCAATATGAAAATTAAAAAATATATTTCAAACTCTAAAGTCATATTATTTATCATCTTATTTGCATTATGCAGTATGAATGTTATGGCGCAAAAATCTTCATTGGAATTTTCAATTCATGGCGGTGGTAGTTTTGACGTTCTCGCTTTTGCTCCATTAAAAAAAGGTAATTCTTCGGCTGGATATGGTGCTGAAATAGGTATGGGATTTTCCGGATTCTTTTCGCCTCAATTTGGCATTTATGTGGGCGTTGGATTTAATTTTATGAATATTAAATCAAAATTAGATACCTTAAAACACGTTACATCGGGATTGATAAAGAAAGATGACCTTCAAAATCTGCGAAAATATGATTTACATACTTCACTAATAGATTATACCGAAGTACAGAGGTCTATGTTTATTACCATCCCTGTTATGCTTCAGTATCAAACCAAATTGAACCAACATTGGGATTGGAGACGAACTAAAAATGTGGGGTTCTACTTTATGGGAGGTGCTAAAGCCCACTTTTTGGTCAATAATAAGTATGAAACAACTGTTCGTATGTTCAAGAACCTTGCCCACTTTACCGATATGGGTGTTTGGATTAACGGACCTGAATATCAAGGTTTCGGCACTTTTGACAACAATACTGTTGGTGAAGGAAAACTTAACTTTGGATTTATGTTGTCTGTAGCTTTAGAAACGGGAGTTAAATGGCGTATTGACAGAAATATATTCCTTTACACGGGTATTTATTTCGACTGTGGAGTGAACGACCCTTTCAAAGACAGCAGAAAATCGCTTGCTAATTATACAAAAAAAGAAGATTTTAAAGAACTTACATTATTAAAAGCTGCTGACAGAGTTAATATGCTTGCTGTGGGAATTAAAGTAAAAGTGGCGTTTGGTAAAACTTTATAAATCGGGATATTCAGTAAACAAAAAACCAATTCCAACAAATTCACAATGAATATGTTGGAATTTTTTGTATCTTTGCGCATTACTCCGAAAATAAGGTTTGAGCACTGAAATCGGGGTAATCTAGTGGGTGCTAATCTTGTCTAAAAAACGATAAATGGAATAAACAGACAACTTGGCTTTACCTATAGTAGATAGATGCTCACTTACCTGTAATTTGCTCCCTGCGGAAGTCAAACGAGATAATACTAACCTGCATTATTCATCGATAGGCATAAAAAAATTGTGATAATTTATTATCTTTGTGGCTGTTATACAAACAAAGTTGCAAAATAAATACACCCAATTATGAGCATCAAAAATACAATATTTTACCGAAATAATATCCTCTCCATTTCTTACAGCAACTGCTTTACCCATTAATTTTGAGATAAAAAATCCACCTTTTTCAAGTATATGAGTATAAATTTTTGAAAATGCTTCTGCCGATAAATCGGTTTTTTGAAGTTGTGTAAGGCCATACTTTTTTGTTGCTTTTTCAGCAGTCATTGTTGACCATTCCACTTTGTTTGTACCCTCATAAATTAATGGCACTCCGGTAAATCCTTCGGAGGTTTCTCCAAGAGGAATTCCATGTTTATCATATATAGGATTATATAAGTTTCCTGTGGGGTCAGTGTACATTAAAGGGCAATTTCTCGAGTAACTGTATCTATTGAAGTCCTGTGTACCCTCATTATCAACCACATAATTATCGGGCGAGAAGAAGCGGGCAATTACGGGGTCGTAAAGGCGGGCGTTCATATTGATAATCTTAAACTCGGGATAGTGCTCGTGGCAATTCTCTGTACTTTTTTCTTGAAAAAAAAGTACCAAAAATTCAAGGCTCATCGAAATTCCGCCCGCTCTACCTTTTTCTTCTCTTCTTTTTGCTTGACCAAAAAGAAGCAAAAAGTCAAGTCGGCAGGAATCCCACCGCACCACCGCGTCCGCATCGCCTGCCGACATGCCCGCCCACAGGGCGTTGTAGCCAAATTCCCCTTCTGCTTTTCTGCTCTTCTGCTTCTTTATTCACTCGTTCACTTCTTAACGAATACGGCATTTTAAGTCCGGCTAACGAAACCTCAGTAGCAGAAGAATGTACCGGTTGTTCTTGCAGTAATTGCCCTGTAAGGGAGAAGAGTGTAAACACTCCCGTTTGCAAATCTTGCCAACCTAAAATCTCTAACGTAATTTTCTCGGTAGTGGGGTTAGGGTAGATTTTAATTTCGGTTTGGGCAATTTTTTCCACAAAATATAACTCCTCCGTCACTTGTCCACTTGTTCCCTCGTCCACTTGTAACGAATCTTGCGGCGCGGGGGGTGCAAACGACGGCAGCGGCAGTTCAATTACTTTACGCCGCACACGGTTGCCCGCAGCATCATAGTCGTACCCAATGGGTAAGGGTGGTTGTGCCATGCAAAATAAGGGGATGGCAAGCCATAGTAAAAAGGTAAGTTTTTTTTTCATAAATGTTAAATTTTAATTATTAATTTTTAAATATTAAGGGTTGGTTTGTTTTGGATTTTGATAAAAAAAAGGCGGACTTAAATTATCCACCTTTGAGGTCCTGAGAAATAACCCGTAATATTAAATAAGTAAGCCCGCTTTTGGGCGACTATACTTAATATTACTTTTTACGTTTCTCAAATATTATTCTTGAAGTTCTCAGGTTTCAAAGGTGAGAATATAGTCAAACGCTGTTTAAACATTTATGCTATTTTGCACATTTTTTATTTCATAGGCAATATAA